>Ga0180438_10000414_pt1 | contig 84759 bp, 60 predicted proteins | sample SS_ome_12_FD_132455 | JGI IMG/M metagenome (GOLD analysis project Ga0180438, IMG submission 132455) | Hypersaline lake sediment archaeal communities from the Salton Sea, California, USA - SS_3_D_2 metaG | ecosystem: Environmental > Aquatic > Non-marine Saline and Alkaline > Hypersaline >... | reverse complement strand
GGGACGAATTCATCGACTCCTACACCGCTGCCGAGACGAAACGCCTGCACCCGCACCGCGGCCTGCTCGACCAACTACCAACCCACACCGCCGCCTAAGGGCGTGCTCCACCGGTTGCGCCCTCGCGCGACACGCGCCTGCCGGCTACTGGTCCCCGCCCAATCCGCCACCGGTGAGCGGTCTTTTCTTATCCAGCTCGGCTTGCCAGGCGGTCAGCAGTTCGAGCACTTCCTGGATCGTGCTCTTCTCGTCGTCGGTCAGCGGCTGGTTCGCCTCGCGCGGCCGGCTGGTGTCCTTTTTCAAGCGATTCACCAGATTATTGCCCTCCTGCATTTTCTTCTGCGCGTCGAGCACTTTCTTTTTGAGGGCCGCGGCTTTCTTGCGTTCGGCGTCCGACGCGAAGTCGCCCGACAGCCGCCGGAAGATCTCGGTCTTAATCAGGCCAATGTTTTGCCGCGACACGCTGACGCACTGGTTGACCTGCTCCTCGGTCATCGTCAGGTTGGCGACTTGTTTGAGCGCCTTGGCGGCGGCGTCCGCATCTCCAAGCAACAAGGCGAGCAAATCTGGATCGCGGGCATTTAGCGCTTTGAGATGGTGGAGCACCGCCTGCCGTTGGCACATCTCCAGCCGCTGCTCGTAGGTGGCGAGCATTTGTTCCAATTGCTCGGTGGAGCGGCCCAACAGGTCCGTCGGCGTCAGCAAGCCATTGGCCGACGCGGCGCCGACCAGCAACGGCGCCGCCAGCAACAGCAAACTCGCCAGCGCCAAAAACCCCATGCCCGCGCCACGGAAAGTCGTTTTCAGAGCCATCGGTAACCCTTTTCGAGTAGAGACGGGAAACACGGCCGCCGCACGCATCGGCGAACCCGCACAAGCAACTCGTCATTCTGGCGCCGCGGGGAGGGGAATGCAATGGATCAATCAACGGGCTGGATCGTGATCCCGTGCCAGCAGGCGGCTTCGTCGCCACGGCCATTGATCAGGTGGTTTACCAATTCCACCAGCACGGTACGTCCGGCTGATCGGCATGGGGGTGAGCGACCTCCGTTCGAATCGGAGTACCCCGATTCGGCCCCGCTCTTCTGGCATGCCCGTTGCCCCAGCGGTAAACTGCTGCGGTTCTGTCGCTTTTTCTGGCGCCGCCGGCCGCGGGGTCGTCGGCCGCGGCAGGTTGGGATGGGTCCTCGGGTTTCGCAGGGGATGGGGATGAAGCTTCGCGACGCGATTCTGGCGGTAATGGGGCGCTATGCCCTGCGTTCCGTGGCGGACGATTACCAATTGACCGTGGCGGACCGGCGGTCCGTCGAGGCGCTGCGGGACGCTGTGGCGGCCGCGGCGGAAGCTACCAGCGCCGATCTGCTTTGCTACCTGTACGAGGGCGAAATCAAGCAGGTCGCCAATGCTGTGGGAGTCGATCCCAAGGGCCGGCGGAAGGTAGTTGTCGCTCGGCTGCTGGCCGCCCCCGCTGCTGGCGGCAAACCCAACCGCGCCACAAAGCAGGCCAAACGCAAGAAGGCGGCCCCCACCGCCACCACCGTCGCCGCCAAGGGCAAAAAGCCCAAGGCCCCGCCGCGGGGAGACGATTACCGGCACAAGGAAAAATCCCGCGCCCGGCCCGATGTCGGCACGCAGGCGCAGTTCAAGAAGAAGAAGCCGCCGGTCACCTACCGCTACGATTCGTCGCTGTCGCCGTCGCTTCAGTGGGACGGGCAAAACTCGGCCCGCGAGCTTGGCGAGTGGCTGCTGGCGCAGATCGACGAGGCCAGCCGGCTCGACCCGCCCCACAACTTCCCCCAGCCGCGCAAGTTCATCGGCGGCGATGGGCAGACGCTGGCCAGCGTCGCCGGGCTGAACGACGCCGTCGAGGCGCTCAAGCGGCTCTCACGGCCGTTTCTCAATTGGGCGGGCAAGGCCGAGCGGCTGTCGTTCGACGTGCCCACGCTCCCCCTGTTCGTCCACGAGCGGCTCAGCACGAAGGCCATTATCGAAACGCTCACCGGCCACCGCCGGCAGAAGGAAACGCAGAAGACGCTGTTCGACCTGTTCGGCGATCCCGAGCGGCCCATCACCGACCAGGTACTGAAGGCGTACGAGTACGACGACGACTGGACGAACCGGCTGATCCTGGGGGACTCGCTGGTGGTGATGAATTCGCTGCTGCACTACGAGAACCTGGGCGGGCAGGTGCAGATGATCTACATGGACCCGCCCTACGGCGTGAAGTTCGGCAGCAACTTCCAGCCGTTCGTCCGCAAGCGGGACGTGAAGCACAACGACGACGAATCGATGACGCGCGAACCGGAGATGGTGCAGGCTTATCGGGATACATGGCAAGTTGGCATCCATTCCTATTTGATTGGGCTCCGGGATCGATTGCTCTTATCGCGGGACTTATTGCATCCAGCAGGTAGTCTGTTCGTTCAAATTGGAGATGAGAACTTTCACCACGTTTGCGAAGTTCTGGATGAAGTATTTGGCGCAGAAAACCGCGTATCCATTATCACGTTCAAGAAGACGACGAGTGCAAGTGGCAAGCTCTTGGGCACTGTGAGTGACTACCTGCTCTGGTACGCGCGAGACAAGGAACGAGCCAAGTTTCGCCCGCTGTTCGCCCCGCGGCTCGGCGAAGGTTGGGTGAACTACGATTATGTGCGGCTTCCCGACGGTGAGCATCGAAAAATGACAAAAAACGAGCGTTCCAATTGGAGACGCCTGCCGGAAGGAAGTCGTGTCTACCGGAGGGACAACCTGACCAGCCAACGACCGGCTCAGGAAGGCGACGTTCGATCTTACGATTTCGAGGGAAAAACGTACCGACCCGGCAAAGGGACCTTTAAGAGCGACCTGAAGGGACTGAATTCGCTCCGGGAGGCACAACGCTTGGAAGCCTACGGAACAACCCTCGCCTATCGAAGATTTGCCGGTGATTTCCCCTACATACCCCGAAACAACCTGTGGGACGATACGGTCACAGGTGGCTTTGTTGAAGACCGGTATTACGTCGTACAGACTACCGCCCGCGTTGTTGAGCGTTGCATTCTGATGACCACGGACCCCGGTGACCTTGTGCTCGACCCAACGTGCGGGAGCGGGACAACCGCGTATGTCGCGGAACAATGGGGTCGCCGGTGGATTACCGGCGATGTCTCCCGCGTACCCTTGGCCTTGGCCCGCCAGCGGCTGCTGACCGCGACGTTCCCCTGGCACGAACTGAAGGACGAGGACCGCGGGCCAGCCGGTGGGTTTGTCTATCGCCGCAAGCAGAACAAGAAGGGCGAAGAGGTAGGCGGTATCGTCCCGCATATCACGCTCAAGAGTATTGCCAATAACCAGCCACCCGACGAGGAAGTGCTGGTGGACCGGCCCGAGCAGGTGAAGAACGTGACCCGCGTGACCGGGCCGTTCTGTTTTGAGGCGACGATCCCCACGCCCGTCGATTTTGACGCGGACGGCGAAGAGGACAGCAACGCCGGGGCGGCCGAGGCCCATGCGTCGTTCGAGGACCGCATGGTCGAGGTACTCCGCAAGAGCCCCCTGCTGCGGCTGGAGGGCAACCGCACCGTCAAGCTGTATGGCGTCCGCCCGCCGGCCAAATCGCTGTCGCTGTCGGCGGAGGCGACCGTCGAAATGAATGGCGGGGGCGCATCGACCAACGGCGGGGCCGCGGAGCGCAAGCCCGTGGCGTTTGTGTTTGGCCCCGAGAATGGCGCCGTGAGCGAGAAGCTGGTCTACTCCGCGGCCCGCGAGGCGCACATGAAGGGCTACACCCACCTGTACGTGATCGGCTTCGCGATCCAGCCCAACGCCCGCGGCCTGATCGACAACTCCGGGGATATGGTGGGACTGCCGGCGACCTACGTGCAGGCGACGCCCGATTTGATGATGGGCGACCTCTTGAAGAACATGCGGAGCAGCCAGATTTTCAGCGTCTGCGGCCTGCCCGAGGTGAACGTGCAGCGGGCCGAGGACGACCGCTGGCAGGTGGAACTGATCGGGCTGGACGTGTTCGACCCGGTGACAATGGACAACGACAGCCGCCCCGGCCGCGACGTGCCCGCGTGGTTTTTGGACACCGACTACAACGACCTGTGCTTCCACGTCTGCCAGGCGTTTTTCCCGCGCACCAGCGCATGGGACAACCTGCGGAAGGCCCTGAAGGGGACGTACGAAGAAAGCGTATGGGACCACCTGTCTGGAACCACCAGCGCCCCGTTTGAAGCCGGCGAGAACGGCAAGGTGGCGGTGAAGGTAATCGACGACCGGGGGAATGAGTTGATGGTGGTGAAGGACCTGACATAGCCCCGGCCAGTGGCCGGGGCCATGGGAGAAAACGATGGCGGAGTTTGAAGTACCGCAAGCGATTCTGAATTCTCCGTTCGAGGAACCGCAGGAGTATTGGTACTTGCGGGAAGGCCATGCGCCAGAGCAGCGGCAGGGCCGGCGGCCGGCGATTGTCTATCCGCCGCGGAATCAGACGACCGGGTGGGACCTATCGGACGGCACGCTGGCCAAGGCGGCCGACTATCCCGGCGGCTTTGAAATGAAGCTCGTGAACCGTATCCGCGAGGCGCTGAAGAAATGGCGGGAAGCGGGGACGCCCGGCGCCAGCAGCATCACGCAAGAGCTAATGCAATGGTGGCGCCGCGACGGCCGGCGGTGGCGGCTGTTCTTCACCCAGTTGGAGGCGGCCGAGACGATCATCTTCATGCGGGAGGCGCGGGCCGACTTTCTACAAGGCTTGACCGTGCCCCGCGAGCAGATGAACGACGACGGGGGCTACGCCGGCTTTCAGCGGTACGCGTGCAAGATGGCCACCGGCAGCGGCAAGACGACGGTGATGGGCATGCTGGCCGCGTGGAGCATTCTGAACAAAGTGAACGACCGGGGAAACGCGAACTACTCGGATACCGTGCTGGTGGTCTGCCCGAACGTAACGATCCGCAACCGGTTGGCCGAACTGAACCCCAAGACCGGCGACGCCAGTTTGTACGTGACGCGGGATTTGGTCCCGCCGGATTTGCGGAAGGACCTGTCGCAGGGAAACGTGATCGTCACGAACTGGCATGTATTCGAGCCGAAGACGGCGGCCGGCGACGTATCGGCCAAGGTAGTGCGGACGGGGCGGCCGGTGCGGGTGACCGAGACGATCAGGATCGGCAAGAAGACGACGACCATGCGGGGCTCGCGGTATCTTTCGCTGGAGGATTACCAGCGGCAGGTGGACGCCGGCATGCTCGACGTGATCGAGGAGCACAAGGACAGGCAGGGCAACCTTGTGAAAGTGACGGTCGAATCGACCAAGTACGTGGAGAGCGACACGTCGGTGGTGAAGCGGGCACTGGAGCGGGAGGCCGGCGGAAAGCAGAACATTCTGGTGATGAACGACGAGGCCCACCACGCCTACCGCATCCGCCGCGAGGCTGCGCAGGGAGACCAGCAGGCATTGCCGGGCATGGACGACGACGCCGACGACAGCGGCGACGACGTGGACCAGGCGTTTGTGGACGAGGCGACGGTTTGGGTAGAGGGGCTGGACCGCATCAACAAGCTGCGCGGAGTGAACTTTTGCGTGGACCTGTCGGCGACGCCCTACTTTTTGGGCCGGGTGGGGCAGGATACGAATCGGCCGTTTCCGTGGGTGGTGAGCGATTTTTCATTGGTCGATGCGATTGAATCCGGATTGACGAAGGTCCCGCAGTTGGCCGTGCGGGATACGACGGGGGCGGAGATTCCCGGCTACTTCAATATCTGGCAGTGGATCATGGAGAAGCTGACGCCGGCCGAGCGAGGCGGGAAGAAGGCTTCGCCGAAGCCTGAAGCGGTGCTGAAGTGGGCGCACACGCCCGTGGCGTTGCTGGCGGGCTTGTGGGAAGAACTGCTGGCCGAGTGGCGCGACGCAAAGTCAGACGACCAGCGGCCACCGGTTTTCATATTGGTCTGCAAGAACACCAGAATCGCCAAGGTGATTTACGAGTGGCTGGCGGAAGACAAGCCGCCCACGGGCGTGCCGTCGGCGAAGATTGCAGGCTTTAAGAACACGGCCGACCAGTCGAACACGATCCGCGTCGACACCAAGGTGGTGCAGGAGACGGACGACCTGGAAACCGCCAAGTCGGACGAGGTGAAATGGATGCGGCACACGCTGGACACGGTGGGCAAACGGGACTGGCCGAAGGATAGCCAGGGCCGGCCGATCTACGCGGAAGGCTTTGATGAGTTGGCCAAGAAGCTGGGGCGGCCCCTGCATCCGCCGGGGCGGGATATCCGCTGCATTGTGAGCGTCGGCATGCTGACCGAGGGTTGGGACTGCCAGACGGTTACGCACATCATCGGACTGCGGCCGTTTATGTCTCAACTGCTGTGCGAGCAGGTGGTGGGGCGGGGATTGCGGCGGACCAGCTACGAAGTGAACGACGAAGGGAAATTCGACGAGGAAGTAGCCAAGGTTTTCGGCGTGCCGTTCGACCTGATTCCGTTCAAGGCGGCCAGCGGCGCCAAGCCCAAAGTGAAACCGCGGCGGCATATTCACGCGATTCCGCAGAAGGCCCACTTGGAAATCAAGTTCCCGCGGGTGGAGGGCTACACCCAGGCGGTGCGCAACCGGGTGACGGTGAATTGGGATGGTATCGCGAAGATAACGCTGGAGCCCGGCCGGATTCCGCCCGAGGTGGAAATGAAGGGGTTGAGCGTGACGAACGAGGGGCGAATGTCGCTCAGTGGGCCGGGAAACATTGACGACGTGACGCTGGCGGAGTTCCGGGCTTCCCGCCGGCGGCAGGAACTGGAGTTCGACTTGGCGCGGACGTTGACCCGCGAGTTTGCCCAGACCGAACATTGCACCGTGCCGACGCATGCCCTCTTCCCGCAGATGCGGGGCATTGTCGAGCAGTATCTCGACAGCAAAGTGAGCGTCACGCCGCGGTCGGACATCAAGGACGTGTTTCTGGCGCCGTACTACGGTTGGGTGGTCGAGCGGCTGGTCGAGAATATCCGTGGCGACACAAGCCAGGGCGAGGCGCCGGAAATCCCCCGCTATGAATCGAACCGCCCGCCCGGCACGACGGCCGACGTGGACTACTGGACCAGCCGCGAGGTTCGCGAGGTGAACAAGAGCCACTTGAATTACGTGGTGGCCGACACGCGGCGATGGGAGCAGCAGGCGGCTTATTACATCGACAAGCACCCCAGAGTGTTCGCGTTCGCCAAAAACGCGGGCCTGAACTTTGCGATCCCCTACCTGCACAACGGCCAGAAGCACGACTACCTGCCCGACTTCATCATCAAGCTGGTGGGCGACGAACCGGTCTATCTGATCCTGGAGACGAAGGGCTGGGACCCGCTGGAGGACGTGAAGCGGGAAGCCGCCCTGCGCTGGTGCGCCGCCGTGAACGCGGACGGCAGCTACGGGCGGTGGGAGTACCGGATTTGCCGTCGGATGGCGGAACTGCCCGAGGTGATCGGCCAGACGGCTGGCGTCACCGTCCCCTAGAGACCCGGCCGCGCACGGGCCACCGGCGGCGGAGGACGCCGGCGGCGCGCAAAAAAAGCCCCCGGAAAGGTCGGCGTCCCAGGGGGGCGGAGGACTCCGGTGATTTTTCCGGGAGCGATTGGACGTCGGGCGCCGCAACGCGTCCTTGCGTGCGGCCCCGGGTCGTGCTTTCCAGGCGGCGCGGTCGCGGCTTAAGCGGAGGCGGGCTCAAGTCACGGAGCGTGTCGTTTCGGCATCCGTGCCGGCGGCGGGAACCGCAGAGCCGGTTGGGCCGTGGAGTTCGTGGCTCCTGGCCTTGCCGCTCCCGTGCAGGTTCCTTACCAACGACGTCGCACTGGGCGACGAACCGGGTTGCATTTGTGGAGAGAAGAAAGCAGCGGGCGCCGGTGAGCAACTCCCTTGCGATCGGTTCCGACCACGAACGCTCCTTGTTCGTGCGGGCGGAGAATATGGATTTGGCGGCAGAGCGTCAACACCGCTTTTTTTACGAATGCTATCGCATGTTTTTGCGTGTTTTTTAGGGTGCTGTGCGGCGGATCGAAAATCGCATTGTCGCTCGCCGCCGCCGCCGGCCGATAACTCATTGACAACGGACCCGTTCTATCGCGGGCCGGAGTTGCGCAAAAACGCTTGTTCCCTTTGTTCCTCGCATCGCACGTAAGGCGGCGCCCATGCGGATCAACCTTCTCGCCATGCTTGCATTGACAGCGTTGCTAGCGTCCGGGCTGGCCCCCACGCCCGCGTCGGGACAGGCGGCCCGAGAGTCGCTGGCGTCCGTGCAGCCAAGCCAGCTCGTGTCGCTGCTGCATGTTATTCAACCGCTGGCGGTGGACGGGAAAGACGAGCCGCCGGTCATCACGTCGCTGGAACTGGCGCCGGACGGTCACACGATGGCCCTCGGCGGTGACGACCACCGCGTGCGGCTGTGGGACCTGGCCCGCAATCGTTTGCTGGCGGCGCTCGACACCCATACCGATTGGGTGCGGGTGGCCCGGTTTTCTCCGGACGGCCAGTCGCTGGTCACGGCGGGGAACGACCGCCGGGCGATCGTGTGGCCCGCCCAACGAATCGTGACGGCCGCCACGCACGCATTTACCTCGGGAGCAAAGGGCGAGATTGATTGGTCCGAGGAGGCGGTGGAGCTGACGCGGCATTCCGGCGCCATCATCGACGTCGCGTTCTCGCCCGACGGGCGTTTCCTGGCGATTTGCGGATTCGAAAATGAACTGCAGATTTACGACTTCAAGCGGCGGCAAGTGGTCCGCACGCTGTCGGGCCCTTGCTGCGACTTGCGGCGGATCGCGTTTTCCCCGGACGGGCGCTATCTGGCGGCGGCGGGCCGCTGTGGCATGCTGCGGATGTGGGAGGTGGAGCAAGACCTCGTGGCGGACGGCGCCAAGAACCCGCCGCCGGCGCGCGACTTCCGCGTCAGCAACCGCCGCGTGCGGGCGCTGCTCTTCTCCGCCGACAACCGGTATGTCTTTACCGCCGGCGAGGACCGCCAGGTGTGCGGCTTCGAGGCGGCGACGGGCAAGAAGTGGTTCGAAATCCCGGCCCAGCCGGCCAAGGTCTTCACGCTGGCGCAGCTTGACGGAACGACATTGGCGGCGGCGGGCAGCGACAATCGCATTCGCATCATTGATATCGCGGCGGGCAAGGAGATTGACCGGCTGACCGGCCACACGGGTTCGGTGGCGGCGTTGTCTCTCGCCGGCGGGACACTCGTCTCCGGCGGATACGACACCACCGTCCGCGTTTGGGATATCGCCCGGATCCTGCAGCCGGACACCCGGGCCCAAAGGGAAGCAACAACCATTCGATAGGTCGCCGTTCGCTCAGCGAACGTGCGTTGACGAGTCGGAAGCGAACGCGACGACGCCGTTTCGCGGAGCGAAAGGCGGCGAAGCGCGACGATTTGACGAACAGGGAGGGTTCGATGCATTGGTTTGGCAAATGGTTCCGATCCCAGCAGGGCGGTTCGGGTCGCATCGACGCCGCGCATGGGCCATGCGGCTCGCCGACGGCGAGCAAGCCCCGACGCCGGGCCGTGGAATCGCTCGAGCCGCGGCGGCTGCTCAGCGCCGATCCGCTCATCTTCGGCGCCGTCTACATCGAAGACGACATCGGCAGCGACCTGCACGGCGACACCTTCGAGGTTTCCTTCACCGGAGGGCCTGAGGCGGCCCAGCTCACGCGACTGGTGATCTCCGGCGACCAGGGCGCCGCGGGCCTCAGTCGCGGCGACATGATCTTCGACACTGCGGAAGGCGGAATCGGCGCCGACAACGCGTTCGGCTTCCAAGTCGTTTCGAGCGCTGGCGTAGATCGCGTCTCCGCCACGGTGGCGGACGGCGGGTCGTCGCTCATTCTTGATTTCACCGGGTTCGGCGCCGGGGAAAAGGTCGTCTTCTCGCTGGACGTGGACGAGTTGGAGGTGCTGCCCGACGCGCCCTTCACCCACGCACAGCTCAACGATGGGCTCGATCCGATCGCTTCCGGCATCGAATTCCAGAGCAGCACGTTTGTCGCGTCGTTCTCGGCCGACCATTACCAGGACGCTGACGCGACGGGGCAATACCGCAACGTGTACGACCATCCCGCCGACAAAGGGCTCGACCTTTCGGAAGACAACGTCGGCGGCAAGCGGGACCGCACCGCGGGAGGCTTCGCGGAATTGACGCTGCTGCCCAAACCGGTGACGATCTCCGGGACCGTCTTCTACGACCATGACAGCGATCTCACGCAGGACGCGGGCGACGAAGGGCTTGAGGGCGTGACGCTGAAGCTGTTCAGGAAGGACGGCGACGAATTCCAATTCACCGGGCACTCCACCACCACCGATCACGACGGCGATTATCGCTTTGGTGAGCATCTCGGTTTGATGCCCGGCACGTACCAGGTGCGGGAGACCCAGCCGGCCGGCTACTTCTCCGTCGGCGCCATTCCCGGCACGGTGGAAGGGACGCACGTGGGAGATTCGCTCGGCGGCGACCCCGACATCCTGACCGAGATCAACATTCCCTACGGCGACACCCACGCGGTCGACTACGACTTCGCGGAGGCTCTGCCCAGTTCGCTTTCCGGCCACGTCTATCACGACGTGAATGACAACGGCCTGCGGGACGCCGGGGAAGACCCCATTTCCAGCGTGACGGTGTCGCTGCTCGACGCAACCGGCGCCACGGTCGGCACGGCCACCACTGACGCCGCCGGGGCCTACGCGTTCACGAATCTCGAAGCCGGCGAGTACACGGTCATCGAGACCCAGCCGGAGGGCTGGTATGACGGGACCGACGCGCCGGGCACGGTCGATGGCGCCGCGGTCGGCGCCGCGGTGAACCCCGGGGATCAGCTCAACGCCATTACGCTGGGCTGGGGCGCCGCGGGCATCGACTACGATTTCGGCGAACTTCTTGCCGGCTCCATCAGCGGGCGGGTGACGGAAAGCGAGCCCGACGGCACGTGCTTCGATACCACCATCAAGCACACGCCGATCGCGGGCGTGACGATTCAATTGTTCGACGCGGGCGGGACGCTCGTCGAGACGACGGTGACGGACGCCCACGGCGAGTACGCGTTTGCCGAGCTGCGGCCCGGCGAGTACCGGGTGGTCGAAACGCAGCCCGAGGGCTACTTCAACGGCGGTTCGCGGGTCGGCTGGGTAGATGGCGAAGTGACCGGCTCGCAGCAAGGCAAAGACATCCTCACGGGCATCGCCATCGGCTCGGGCGACGACGGCGTGCGTTACGATTTCTGCGAGCACGTCCCTTCGTCGCTCGCGGGCTTCGTTTATCATGACGCCGATAACGACGGCGCCTTTGACGCAGGGGAGGATCCGATCTCCGGCGTGACCGTCCGGCTCTACGACGGCGACGGAGCCATGCTAAGGGAAACGGCCACGGATTCGGCGGGCCACTACGAATTTTCCGGCTTGATGGCGGGCGAATACACGGTGGTCGAAGTCCATCCGAACGGATGGCTGGACGGCCTGGACGCCGCCGGCACGATTGACGGCGCCACGGTCGGAGCCGCGGAGAACCCGGGCGACAAGATCAAGTTCATCACGCTCGGCTACGACCAGGACGGCGAGCATTACGACTTCGGCGAGATCCAACGGGCCAGCATCTCCGGCTTCGTCCACATGGATACGCAGCGGAACTGCGTGTTCGACGCGGGTGAAGACCCGATCGCCGGCGTGCTCGTCTCGCTTATCGACGCGCAGGGCAACGTGCTGGAGAGCACCCGGACCGACGCCGCCGGTTATTACGAGTTCGACGGGCTCTCGCCCGGCGAATACGCGGTGGAGATTGAATCGCTCACCTCCGTCTTCCACGGAGGGCAGGTGGCGGGAAGCCACGGCGGCAACGACATCCAACAGGATATGATCTATGCAATCGACATCCACTCCGGCCAGGACCTGACGGAGTACAACTTCTGTAAGGTTCCGCCATCGAGCCTGTCGGGCTACGTCTTCCAGGACGGCGATGCGATTCTCACCAATGACGGAAACGCGCCGAGCAACCTGCACGAAATCCGAGACGGCCTGCGGACCCCCGACGACACGCCGCTTTCGGGCGTCGTACTCGAGCTCCGCAATGGGCTCTCGGGCGAACCGATCACTGGCGACATCGCGCTGCCGGGCATGTACTCCGCCGGTCCCATTCGCACCGTCACGGACGTTAACGGGTACTACGTATTCACCGGTCTGCCGGCCGGCAGCTACGCCGTGTACGAGGTTCATCCCGCCGGCTATTACGACAGCCTGGACACGCCCGGCACGCAAAGCGGCATCGTGTTCAATCCGGGGCAGCCGGTGAACGCTTTAGCGCTGTCAACACTGACGGTGGACCCGCGGGGCGACGCCATTGTGCGGATCGGGTTGCCGGCCGGAGCACATTCCCAGGAGAACAACTTCAGCGAAGTGGAGGTCGGTCAACTGCCACCGCCACCGCCACCACCGCCGCCGCCTCCGCCGCCGCCACCACCGCCACCTCCGCCGGAGCCTCCGGGAATCCTGCCACCCCAGCCTTTCCTGCCGCGGGGATCGTTCGCGCTCTCGCCGCTGCCCATGCCCTACTATGACGGGCCGGCGATTCGCGACATCCACCTGGGCGGCGCCCCGGCGTACACCTGGCACTTGAGCGTCGTCAATAGCGGCGAGCCGCGGGGCGAGGGCCTTGCCGACGCCGGCCGCGACGGTGTGTGGCTGACGGCCGCGGAACTTGGCGGCGTGGCGTGGCAGCGACTCGACCTGACGGCCGGGCAGTGGCTCATTTCGACCGCTCCGCTCGGAGGCGGAGGGGAAGGCGCCACGATGTCTCATTTCTTCGGCGCTCCCGGCGCCCGCCCGATCGCCGGCGACTTCAATGGCGATGGCGTGGATGAGGTGGGCGTCTACGTAGCCGGCGAGTGGTTCATCGATCTCAACGGCAACGGCCGTTGGGACGCCGGCGACCTGTGGGCCCGGCTCGGCGATAAGGATGATCTGCCGGTCGTGGGCGATTGGGACGGCGACGGCAAGGATGACATCGGCATCTTCGGCCCGGCCTGGGAAGGCGACTCCCGGGCGATCGCCCACGAACCCGGCCTACCCGATCCGGACAACGCCCTGACCGGTTTCGAGAAGAACGTGCCGCCCACGCCGGAGGAGGCGACCGACGGGGCCCGGCTGCTGAAGCGGTCGGCCGCGGGGGCCATGCGGGCCGATTTGATCGACCACGTCTTCGAGTATGGGCAGGCGGGCGACACGCCCGTCACCGGGGACTTCAACGGCGACGGGATTCCGTCCATCGGCGTGTTCCAGGCCGGTGAATGGGCGCTGGACGTGGACGGCGACGGCCGCTGGTCGGACGCCGACATCGCCCTCACGTTCGGCCGCGAGGGAGATATTCCGCTTGTCGGCGACTTCAACGGGGACGGCGTGGCCGACGTGGGCGTCTTCCGCAGTGGCAAGTTCCTGCTCGACACCAACGGCAACCGAGAACTCGATGCCGCCGACCAGGTGTTCGAACTGGGCGGCGCCGGGGCCTCTCCCGTGGTCGGCGATTTCAACGGCGACGGCGTGGACGAACCCGCCGTATATCACCCGAACATCGCGGCGCCGCCGCCGCGGGCGTAACCATCGGCAACGCGAAGCCCAACGCGCAAAAAATCGGACGAGAAAAACTTCCGGATTTACGGAAACGCTCACCCTGTCAGCGTCTCCACGATCGCCGCGAAGATTTCATCCGGTTCGCTCATCCGACCGGCCCCTTCTTCGCGGCAGCTTAGCCAGCCGCTGCCGGGGCCGATCAGGCGGGCGCCGTCTTCGGCCACGCGGCGGACATTGCGTTGCACCGCCGGCTTGTTCCACATCTCGGTGTTCATGGCGGGGGCCACGAGAATGGCGCCGGAAAAACAGAGATAGAGCGTGGAGAGAAGATCGTCCGCCACCCCGGTGGCCGCTTTGGCGAGGAAGTTGGCCGACGCCGGCGCCACGCACATCAATTCCGCCCGGCGGCCAAGTTCAATGTGCGGTCCCAACGGCTGTTCCGTCTCCGGCCACATGCTTACGGCGACCGGGCGGCCGGTGAGCGCCCGAAACGTGGCCGTGCCGACAAAGCGGGTGGCCGCCTCGGTCATCACGACGGTGACTCGCGCCTCCGCCTGCGAGAGCCGGCTGACCAGGGCCGCGGTCTTATACGCGGCGATGCCCCCGGTGACGCCAATCAGGATTTCCCGGCCTTTGACGTTTTCGTCCATGTTGGCTGGACCCAATCACAGGCTGGTGATATCGAACTCGGGCATACCGCCGGGTTCCTCGTCGCCGACGGTCCGGACGTTACCCGAAGTATCGAGGAAGATTTTGTCCTCGACGATTTCCTGGACGACGATCTGCATCTTGTCGTCCGTATTCACTTCCACCAGCGGGCGGCTGCCGGCGTTTAAGGCGACCAGCCGTTTTTGAATGAGGGTGGAAAGCTTGAACCGCCCGCCGACCTTGTTGACGATTTGTTCCTCTTTGAGTTCTTCAAGCATCTTGTTATCCGTTAGGCGTGTGGTGGCCTTGAACACCCTCGCTTGCGCTGCGGGCCCCGTTGCTTCGCGGCGGGCGCCCGTCGCCTGCGGCTCGGGGTTAAACGATACTACCGTCGCCTGCGGCTCCGGGCTAAACGTAACGATTCAAAATTTCGCAAATTTCCACGGCGGCCGTGGCCGGGTCTTCGTTTACCACCTGGTGGCGATACCAGCCGGACTCCGCGAGTTCCGTGCGGGCGACTTCCAAGCGGCGGTTGACCGCAGCGGCGTCCTCGGTGCCCCGATCGACCAGCCGGCGTCGGAGTTCCTCCAGGGAGGGGGGACGCAGGAAAACCGTCACCGCGTCGGGATATACTTCGACCGCCTTCTTCGCTCCGGCGATGTCAATCTCTAAGATTACCCATTCCCCCCGCGCCACGCCAGTGGCCACCTCACTCACGAGCGTGCCGTACCAATGGCCGCTGCCGAACACCTCGCACGCCTCGATGAACTCGCCGGCGTCCATCCGGCGGAAGAATTCTCTCTCGGATAGGAAGTGATACGCGACCCCCGCCTCCTCGTTCGGTCGTCGCGGCCGCGTGGTAGCAGAAACCGCCAGCCTTAGCGGCAACGGGCAATCGGCCAGCAGCCGATCCAGCACGGTTCCCTTCCCCACGCCGGAGGGGCCGGAAAAGACGACGACTTTGCCGCGGGGTTTGTCCATTTCTGTGTGCGGCCGGCGCCCGGCGGGTAGAATATCGCAAAAGATGATACCATGCGGACGGCCAGTTCGCAGTCCGTCGCCAGAAATTCCGCCCGCGGCGCCTGCGGCTTGCGGTTAAACGATAAAACCCTGCCAGGAACGAGCCATGATATCCCACCGCGAAACCCTCACGTTCAACGTCGCCGCCCGGATGGGTTTTGTGAACATCACGCCGCAAGTGGCGGAGGCGGTGAAGAAGAGCGGCGTGAAGGAAGGACTGTGCCTGGTCAACGCCATGCACATCACCGCCAGCGTGTTCATCAACGACGACGAGCCGGGGCTGCACCGCGACTACAAGAAGTGGCTGGAAGAACTGGCCCCGTTCGACGCCTCGCCCGACCGCTACCACCACAACCGCACGGGAGAAGACAACGCCGACGCCCACCACAAACGGCAAATCATGGGCCGCGAGGTCGTCGTGGCGATCACCGACGGCCAACTCGACTTCGGCCCGTGGGAGCAGATTTTCTACGGAGAGTTCGACGGGCGGAGACCGAAGCGGGTGTTGATGAAGATTATTGGCGAGTAACGCCGTAGAAATCTAATTGCGGCAGCGTGGCGGCAAGGGCAATGACGAGTTGGCGTTCAAGCGTGAGGCTGTTTCATTTCCCCGAGACGCATCAGGGAGAGATCGATGGACGACACCCTCACGCCCGCGGTTGAGGAGTCCCCCGAACCGGATGTCCGGGATACCCCGCCGTGCCCCATGCGAGCGCCAGCGGCCGCCCCCCGACGCGGATGGCGCCGCCGCGGCCCGGCCGCCCGAGTGTGGCTGGCGCCCCGGCGACTGCGTACGGCCCTGGCCCTGGCCCGCGATCCCGAGGGTTTCTTCGAGTATGAGCGGCGGCGCCGCGGCCTCACGTTTTGGCTGTGGCTGCCGGGCGTCGATCCCACCCTGGTGACCGGGGACCCGGCGGGGGCCAGGGAAATCTTTCAATGTGCGGTGGACGTGTTCGACGCGCCCCGCGGACAGCCGCTCGAGCCGGTCTTCGGCCAGCATTCCATCGTGCTGAATTCGGGCGACGCCCATCGGCGGCAGCGGCAATTAGTGATGCCCGCCTTTCGCGGCGAGCGGATGGCGGCGTTTGGGGATTTGATGCGGCAGATGACACGGGAGGCCCTCGCGCGGATGTCGCCGGGCCAACCGTTCCTCGGCCATGCCCTTGCCCAGGAGATCACGCTGCACATCATCATCCGCGCTATCTTTGGCGTGACGGAGCCCCAGGCCGCGCGGGAGGTGGAAACGGCGACCGTGCGGTTCCTCCAGACCTACACCCCGTTTCTCATGCTGCTGCCGTTTACCAGGAACCACGTCTTGAGCGCGGGCCAGTGGTGGCGGTTCGTCGAGGCCCGCCGGCGCTTGGATGATCTGCTGGAGCGGCACATCAACCAGCGGCGGGCGGACCTGGTACCGGCCGCCGATATCCTCAGCCAACTCATCCCGGTGACCGACGACGAGGGCCGCGGGCTGACCAACAGCGAGTTGAAGGACGAACTGCGAACAATGCTCGTGGCCGGGCATGACACCACGGCGTCGTCGATGGCGTGGGCCCTGTATTTCATCCACCAGCGACCGGAACTTCGGGAGCGGCTGCTGGCCGACCTTGCGGCGCTCGGGCCCGATCCATCTCCTGAGTCTCTCAACAAATTGCCGTTCCTCGAGGCGGTTTGCCAGGAGGCGATTCGGCTGCATCCGCCGATTCAACTTGCGGTCCGGCAGGTGAAAGAGCCACGCACGCTGCGGGGGCACGTTGTCGAACCGGGCGAGAATATCGCGGTTTCCCTGCGGCTGTTGCACACGGCGCCGGAAGTGTGGGAGCGGGGCGAGGAATTCCGCCCGGAGCGGTTTTCGGGCCGGACCTACGCGCCGTGGGAGTTCGCGCCCTTCGGCGGCGGTGGCCGGCGTTGCGTCGGAGCCGCCTTCGGCACGTTCGAACTGCGAATCGTGCTGGGAACGCTGCTGGCCCGTGCAAATCTTGAACTTCAGCCGCAGCGCCCTCCGCGGGCTCGGCTGCGAGGGATCATCGTCGGCCCGGACAATCGCGTGCCGATGCGGTATCTCGGCCCCAAGACCTGACGCTGGAGTGTAAACGCAGCTCAGGAGGAAGGTCCTATCGATGAAACCGTTGCCCCATTCCGTCTTCGGTTTTGCGTTGGGTGTCCTGGCCGGCACGGCGTCTGGCGCCGAAATTGTAACGCATACCGTCGAGACCCCATATCAGAACGGCCGGCAGGAGATTCGGGTGCTGCTGCCGGATACGTATCGCGACGGCAAGTCTTATCGCGTCCTTTACGTGTTGCCGGTGGCGCGCGGCTTCGAGCGGCGGTACGGCAACGCCTTGGACATCCTGAGGCGGATGGATGCGCACAACCGGTACGATTGCATCATCGTCCAAATGGGTTTTGAGAAAGAGCCGTGGTATGGCGACCACGCCACGGACCCCAACACGCGGCAAGAGAGTTACCTGAAGGAGTTCGTCGTGCCCTTTGTGGAGAAGCACTATCGCACGATCGGCGGCCGGGGCCAGCCATACCGTAGCGGCCCATGAACTGCTGACAAGGCAAAAAATCAAGCACCATTACGACCACTCGCTCGACACGCCGCATCGCTGGGACGCGGCGTGGCTGGAACCGACGCTCAAAGCGCTGGTGTCGCTCGTGGAACGGGATACGCCCCAGGGCGTTACGGCGCCGTAACTTGGCGGCGTGTCACATATTCCCGCCCAATCGAGGCCGTGGGTCGCCGCCGTCAACCTCAAGGTGTTGGCTGGCGGTCGGCGCGGCCGGTCGCGTAAACTATTCGCCTTGCACGCCTTTCGCCCTCCAACCCCGCCCCCCACAACATGCTCGGAAAATCGCTGGTTTCACTCCCCTTTGTCGCGCTCGCCGTTTTGTGCTGGGGCCTGTATGGGCCCGCCCTGCACGAGGGGCAGGCCGAGCTGGGCGACTTCGTTGACGGCAAACTGGAGCCGAGCCGCTTGCGGGCGTTCATCTGTGTGGGCGTGGCGTACTTTTTGGTGGCGGTGCTGCCCAGCCAGCTTTGGCTGTCCAGCCGGGGAGAAAAAGGCCGGTGGACGTGGTCGGGGTCGTTCTGGTCGCTGGCGGCGGGGCTGGCGGGGGCCGTGGGGGCGCTCGGCGTCATTCTGGCCTTCGCGAACCGCGGCAGTCCCATCTACGTGATGCCGCTGGTGTTCGGCCTGGCCCCGGTGGTCAATACGCTCACAACGATGACGATGGCCCGGACATTCAAAAAGGCGCCGCCGGCATTTCTCATCGCGATTGGCGTGGTGGCCGTGGGAGCGGGGGGCGTGTGGATATTCAGCCCGGCCCAGAAAGGGTCGCTGAATTTCTCCGAACTGACGATCTCGCAAGTGACGTTCATCGCGATGTCCATTGCGCTGACCGCTCTGAGTTGGGGTATGTACGGACCGGTGCTGCACCAGGGGCAGGCCAAGATGCACGGCAGCCGGCTGCGACCGTTTTTGTGTGTGGGGCTGGCCTACTTCGTGGTGGCGGTGCTGGCGCCGGTGGCGATGATGCCGGCCTATGACGAACCCGGCTCGTGGCAGGTTGGCGGCACGCTGTGGTCACTGGCGGCCGGCGGCGTGGGGGCGATTGGCGCCCTGGGCGTGATCCTGGCGTTCAACTTCGGCGGCCGGCCGATCTTTGTGATGCCGCTCGTCTTCGGCGGGGCGCCGGTGGTCAACACCGCGGTTTCGATGGCCGTGGCGAAATCGATGGGACCGATCTCCGGCGCCTTCCTGGTCTCGCTGGTCCTGGTCATCGCAGGCGCCGCGGCAGTCCTTATCTTCGCCCCGCGAGCGAAAAACCGCGGCCGCTGACAGGAAAGAGCGGGCGAGCGACGCCAGCGTCGCTGTCACCAACGGCGCCGACGGCACGTCGGCAAGCGCCGACCCCGCCTGCTTGGCAAACTGCCGCCGAAACCCATCAATCTCAGTCCCTCCGCAGCATCTCTTCCCGGTACCGCCGCATCGCGTCGCTGCGAAGCAGCAGCCCCAGCAACTTGCGGTTCTTGCCGCTGCCGCTTTCCACTGGCAGCGTCTCGATGTCGCGGGCGCCGAAGTCGCGGAGAGCTTCGAGCAGGTTTTCATCGGGGCGGAGCGACACCGGCGTCGAGAGCGCCACGTCGTCCGCGTTGAGCAAATGCGGCGGCAGGTCGGTGTCGAGCACGCGGTGCAGGTCCGCGGGACGGATGATGCCCACCAGACGGCCCTCCGCGTCCATCACGGGCAGGCATTCGATGTGGGCGTTGGCCCTTGCGGTGCGGACGATGGCCGTCAAGTCGTCGCCCTGCCGCACGAAGGGAAAGTCGCGGATCATCACGTCCCGCACCATCACGTGGTCGAGCCGGTGGGCGTCGTGGGCCCGCGAGAGCGATTCCCCCCGGCGGCTGAGCTTCTTCTCGTAAATGCTCTCGTGGTCGATCAGCCGGGCCACCAGGCCGCTCATCCCCGCCGCGGCCATGATCGGCAGGATGATCCGGTAGTCGCCGGTCATTTCGTACACGATGAGAATGGCCGAGAGCGTGCCGTGGGTGGTCCCGGCGACGACGGCGCCCATGCCCACAATCGCGTACACGCCGGGATGCGTGGCATACTGGGGGGCAAACGCGTTCATCAACAGGCCGAAGCACGCGCCGGTCGTGGCGCCGATGAACAGCGAGGGGGCGAAGATGCCGCCCGACCCGCCGCCCCCGAGCGTCAAGCTCGTCACCAGGGGCTTGAGCAGCGCCAGAGGCAAGAGCCACCAGAACTGGGCCGCCATCTCGGCAAACGACCTTAGCGGCACAATACGGCTTTCGGGATCGGGCCGTCGTTCGGATCCGGCGCGGACGGGCGAGCCCGGGTCGAGCGACACCATGCTGGGCTTCGCCGGGTTCTCCAACCGCAGCGCGTGATCGACCACTTCGTAGCCGACCCCGAAGAGTGGCGGCTTGGCGGGTTCGCGGTCGGCAGCGGCCGCCGCGGCGCGAGAAACCTCTGGCGGAAGAAAAGGCCGATAGCCGACGCCAAAATACGCGACACCAAAAACGCCCACGAGCAATCCGCACACCAGGCTCCGCAGCCACCAGCGGGGCAACAGCTTTTTCGTCGCGTCTTCCGTGGCGTAAAGCAGCTTGGTGAAGCCGACCGCCGCCAGTCCGCACACCAATCCGAGCGCCAGGTGGGACGGCAACTCCGGCCACCCGCCCGTGAAGTGGTATCGCAGGTGCTCGAAGGCCGGGCTGGCGCCGTGTTCGCCGACTTCCTGCTGCACCACGTCGGCCAGCACACTGGCGATCACGATGGGCGTGAGCGATTCGACGGCGAAGCTTCCGAGAATGATTTCGCTGGCGAACATCACCCCCGCCAGCGGGGCGTTGAAGGTGGCGCTGATTCCCGCCGCCCCGCCGGCCGCCACCAGCACCTTGAGCTGCCGGGGCGTTAGACCCACCCAGCGGCCGAAGGCGCTGCCCAACGCGGCGCCGATTTGCACGATGGGACCTTCCCGCCCGATCGATCCGCCCGTGCCGATGCACACGCCGCTGGCCAGGATTTTCACCAGCGCCACGCGGGCCCGGATTACGCCGTCGTGCCGGGCGACGGCGGTGATGACTTCCGGCACGCCGTGCCCTTGGGCCTCCGGCGCAAACCGCCGCGTAAACCAGGAGACGAACACCAACCCGAGAGCCGGCGCCGCCGCCAGGCCCACCAGCCACCAGGCGTTTTCCATGGCCCGTTCGGTCAGCGGACCCACCGAGGCATCCGAAATCGTTTCGATAAGCCAGGTGAAAATGGCGGCCCCGAACCCGCCCAGCACCCCCACCACGCAGGCCAGCAGGATGGTGATCGTGTGCTGATCCACGGCCCGCCGCGGCTCCGCCGACAACCGGCCCCGCAACCGCAACCACTGCCGAGCCGCCCAATCGAGTTGCCAGATTGTCAAACGCATGGAATAACGGCGCGGCCACCGGAGGCGTGGTGTGCCCGCGGAGGATCCGGCGGGAAGGAAAACAACGCAATATACCAATGCACTGCCAGCGGCACGAATTGCCCACGTCATATTATCCTTCGCGACGATGTGAAGAAAGAAGACACTGCGTGGCATCCGGGCGTCTTCCCCTAGCCAAATCGCGCTTATTTTCGTACGATGACGCCCTTATTGCGGCCAAGAAAGAGGCCGGCAACTGAAAAAACGGCATCCGCGACCGCTGATGGCTGAGAGCTGAAAGCGGAAAGCTCGACTATGCTCTTTCACAAACGATTCATTCGCTTAAGGGAAGCCGAACGCGAGCACATGCGGGCCGCGGGACGCTTCAACGCGCGGCTGATGGACCTGGTCCGCGAAAACGCGGTCCCCGGCGTCACGACACGCGAACTCGACCGGTTGGTGTACGAGTACACGCTCGATCACGGGCATCTGCCCGCCCAACTCGGCTATCAGGGCTTTCCGGCGTGCACCTGCATCAGCGTAAACGACGTGGTCTGCCACGGCATTCCCGGCGATTACATTTTGAAAGAGGGAGACATTTTCAACCTCGACGCCACCACCGTCGTCGATGGTTGGCACGGCGATTCGTCCGAAACCTTTTTGGTCGGAAGGGTCTCGCCCATGGCGCAACTCGTCACGCAGGCGGCGTTCGACGCGATGTGGGCCGCCATCGAGTCACTCACGCCCGGCTGCCCCATCGCCAACATCGGCAAGGCGGTGGTCGCCACGGCCCGGCCGTACGGATTTGGCGTGGTGCGGGACTACGTGGGCCACGGCGTGGGCCGCAACTTCCACCAGGAGCCGTCCATTCCCCACTTCCCACAGCGGCAGGCCCGGTTCGAGAAGCTCGATCCCGGCGTCTGCTTCACGGTCGAGCCGATGCTCAACACCGGCTCCCGGATCACCGTGACCGACAAGCGGGATGGCTGGACCGTCCGCACCAAGGACGGCGGCCTCTCCGCCCAGTTCGAACACACGGTGCTGATGACCGAGGACGGCCCGGAGATTCTCACCACGACCGAGCATGGCCCGCAGCGGGGGCGCCAGTTCTAAGCGGCGTCGCAAGCACGCCAATCGCCACGGCCGCCGCCACGACGTTTACCGCCATTCCCATCCAGTAACCGCCGACGTCGGGCGCCAGCAAGGCCGCCGCCGCCGCGAAGAGTGTGGCCCGCCGGCGCCAGCCCAGCGGCCCGCGGCCATACCCGGTCAGCCCCGCCGCCAGCGCCACGATGCCGACGATCGCGGCGAGAAGATTGATCGCCAGCGCGTCGAGATCGCCCCAGCCCACCGGCGCTCCCGATTCGGTCATCAGAGCGAGTTCCGGCCGGTACACAAACATGAACGGCAGCGTGAAGCCGACCAGGGCGTTGCGAAACGCCGCCAGCGAGGCCCGCATGGCCGAGGCGCCCGCGATCGAGGCGGCGGCGTACGCCGCCAGGGCCACCGGCGGGGTGACCATCGACATCAAGCCGAAGTAAAAGATAAAGAGATGCGCCAGAAGCGGCGGCACGCCCAACCGTGTGAGCACGGGGCCGAGGATCGTCGCCACCAAGAGGTAGCAGACGACCGACGGCACGCCCATCCCCAGGATGAGCGAGACCACCATGATGCCGATCAAGGCCAGCAGCAGGCTGTCTTCCACCACGCCGCCGATCGCCGCCCCGAATGCGTTGGCCAGGTTCGACGATTGCACCACGCCGATAATGATGCCCACGCACGCCGCCGCGGCGATCAGCGGGATGGCGTTTTTGGCGGTTTCCCGCATGGCGGCAAGCATGGCCGGCCGCCAACGGGGATGCGCAAGGGCAAACACGAGTAACGCAACCAATGCCACCACGAGCGCTGCCATGATGTCGTCAACGCTAATGGCGATGCTGCTGGCATTGGGGAGCGTCACGTTCCGTCCCCACGCCACCAGGCAGACGGTGGCCGCCGTCACCATGACGCCGCACGCGATCGCCCGAGCCGTCGGTGATAGTCCCGTCCCACGGCGAAACACCGTCAACACCATGGCCGTCAAGGCCGCCAGCGACACCGCGCGAAACGCCGTATACCCCAGGGCCAGCGCGGCGATGAGCGTTACGAGCGAGACAAAGAAGGTAAGGCCGTCGAGAACCGAAGGCCGATTGCCCGAGGGCGCCGCCGGTTGCCCCTCTCCCCTTGGGAGAGGGGTTAGGGGTGAGGGCGCCCTCGCCCGCACCCGCTTCGCCGTCAAATGCGTCATCACCAGTAGCGAGAAGTAATAGAGCGCGGCCGGCAAGATCGCCGCCAAACAAATGCGTCCAAAGGTGACCGCCGGCTGCACGGTTTCCAGCATCATGTAAGCCCCGGCGCCCATCACGGGAGGCACAAGGGCCCCGCCCGCGCCGGCGGCGGCTTCCACGGCGGCGGCCTCGTGCGGGGGCAGGCCGCTCTTTTTCATCATGGGGATGGTAAAGGCCCCCGTCGTCACCGCGTTGGCCACCGCGCTGCCCGAAAGCGAACCCATCAACCCGCTGGCCACCACCGACATCTTCGCCGGGGCGCCGGTCGAGTCGCCGAACAATCGCTGTGAAAAGCGGATGATGAATTGCGTGGCGCCCGACATCTCGAGCAGGGCGCCGAAGAAAATGAACAGGAAGACGTACTTGAACATCACGTCGGTCGCCTGGCCGAGCACGCCCGACGACTGCAAAAACGTGTAGCCGACGAGATTCTCCAGCGTATGCCCCCGCTGGGGCAACAGGAACTCCGGCACGGTGAAGTAGCCGTAGGTGTTGCCCAGATGGCAGAGATAGTTGTGAGCCAGGAAGGCGAGTGAGAGCGCCGGCACAATCCAGCCGATGGCCCGCCGGGCCGCTTCCAGCGTCAGCAGCAGGCCGACGGCGCCGACCGCGATGTCGGTGGACGTCTCGAACCCGGCCCGGTCGCCGAGCGTCGTCCCCTCCAGCCACAGCGACTTGAACAGCGGCTGATCCTGTGTGACGAGATATCCGCAGACGACCAGCGAAAGCGCGGCCAGCGCGATGTCCAGCAGCCGGGACCACAGCGCATCCTCCCACCGCTTGAACGTGGGAAACGTCAAGAAACACGCGGCCCAACCAAGCCCCAGGAAGATCGCCCGTTCCGCCTGCGGCTGCATCTGATGAAAATTCACCTCGATGAGCACGTAAAAGGCGAGTAGAACGCCGAGAACGGCGAGCGCGGCGTGGCGGAAGGAGGTCAAGGCGGAAGTCGGAAGGGGGCAGTCGGAAAGCCGCGGCGACGCGCGGCTCGCCGCTTCGCCGCGGGATGATGGACGAACCAGAATACCACGACGACACGACGGGCACGACGTGCGGAGGCCCAACCAATGCCCGCTCGGCGCTCCGCGAAAGAGAGCTTCCGCAGAGGCTCGCAACCGCGAAGGACGGAAAACATCGCCCCGGCCATTGGCCGGGGAAAGCGACGTTGAAACGCGTGACCCCGCGGGTTCCTAGGCCACCCGCCCTCCCCCGACCTATGGTCGGGGCGATGGATGTCTCCTCGCTTGGCGGTATCCGCGTCGTTCTCCCTGACCAATGGTCAGGGCTATGCGCATGGTCAGGGCGATGGGTATCGCTTACGTCGTGTCCGTCCCGTCGTCGTGGTTCCAATCCTCAGCAGCCCCTATTCCCCAAGGATTACGCCCGCGTCGCCAACTCCGGCGGGCGGACCCGTGGCGAGTGGGCGCCGCAGGTCTCGGTGTCGGGCCTGGCCTCGCCGTGCGGAATGTCGACGGAGGACGCCGCCGGTTTCGCCTGGCCATTCCCGCTGGGCGATGGCCCGTGCGACGGTTCCGGGTAAAAGCCGAATTGCCGCATCAACGCGAGCTTCGGCAGCACGTTGCCCGCCAGGTCGATGTGGAAGAAGCCGGGGAAGATGTCCGGGTTGCTCTTGATCAGTTCGAAATAGTCGGCGTAGCGGGCAGGTATCTCGACTTCCCCCTCGCGGCACACCTCGTGGCCGGTAAAGACGAACTCGGGAAACAGGTACGGGCAGAATTCCAGCTTTGCCTTCTTGCTCCATTCCTGGTACAGCGGCGTCTGCGGGAGCAGCGACAAGAGGCTCGGCAAAATGCGGGCGCCCAGCATTCGCAGGCTGACCATTTGGAATAACGTCTGGTGAAAATCTTCCATCGTTTCGAAGGGAAATCCCCAGACGTAAAAGGTATCCACCCGCGGAAAGATCTCGACCGCCGGCGGCACGACCTGAAGCGCCTCCGCCGCGGTAAACCCCTTCTTGATTTCCTTGAGAACGCGGTCGCTGCCCGACTCGATGCCGAACCGCAGTTCGACGCAGCCGGCGTCGGCCATCGCCCGCATCATCTCGTTATCAACCAGGTTCACCCGGCCAAATGCCTTCCAATTCACGTCCATTCCGCGGCCGGTCAGCTCGCGGCAGAAATCCATCACCTGCCGCTTGCCGGAGACGAAGAATTCATCCTGAAACAGATACAGATCGACGCCCGCCTCGCGATGCAAAAACTCCATCTCATCCACAATGTTCCTGGCGGTGCGGGAGTAGCTCTGCCAGTCCCACACCGGCGCCGCCGAGCAGAACGTGCACAGGTACGGGCAGCCGCGGCTGGTCATCATGCCGTAGCCGGCGTAATTCATCAGGTCGATTTTTTCGAAGGCGGGGAAGGGGATGCCGTCGAGCCGCGCAATCCGCTCGCGGGTGGGCGTGTGGACGATCTCGTCGCCCCGGCGGAACGAGACGCCGTCGACCCTCGCCAGGTCGGTTTTGTCTTGGATGGCACGGATCAGCGGTGGGGCGGAAAGTTCGCTCTCTCCCCGCGAGATGATCGTTACCCAGGGAAATCGCCGCAGAATCTTCTCCTCGACCGCCTTCGCCCCTACGCCGCCGAGGATCACCGTGCGGTCCGGGTAGCGCTCTTTGAGTGCCCGAATCGCCATGATCGTAAACGGCAGCAGGTTGGCCATGCACGAGAGGCCGATGATCGGCGCCGGATCCTTCAGGAAGTCGAGAAAGACCTCCATCTCGAAGGGGTCAGAGGGAACCGTCTGGTAGTCGCGGAAATCGACCGAAAAGCCGGCGTCCTCCAAGGCCCGCGTGAGATAAAGCGGCCCCAGCGGCACATGCAACTCGCGCTCGACCTCTTCGCCGTACCGCATGAAGAGCATGTTGAGGTTGACAAGCGTGATGTCGGGCATGGCGAAGTCGTGCGTTGTGAGGTGTTCGTTTAACCGCAAGCCGCAGGCGCCACGGAGTGTCGCCCCGTCGCCTGCGGCTCGGGGTTAAACAAGGCCTCGGCTCACGGTCCGCGTGTCACTCCGGTCGAATTCCCGTCGCCGCCCCGAACGGCTTGCCTTGGATCGGCGGGTCGGGCCGGTTGCCGAACGTGCCGCCGTGCAGCGGTTTTTCTTTCACGGGCTGTTCCGGGGTTTGCAGCCGGTCGCGGCGGATGAGGTCATCCGTCACGCGGCGGACCATCTCGCCGGCCGTCGGAACGTCCCGGTAATCGTCCCAATCGAGAAAGACACGATACTCACGTTTCATGTCGCGAAAGACCCGCACGCGGGTGGCGGGGTCCAGGGTTGTCTCGCGCGTCAGTTCGCCCTCGATCTTGCCGTTTGTGCGGGCGGAGGCGTGAACCTGTTTTCGAACGTCCACTGCCTTTTCAACGTAACCCGCCAGACCGCCCACCGTTCCGGCCGCCACCAGGTCGGCGTCGGTCAAGGTGAGGTCATGCTTCGTAGTGATCGCTTCCTTGAGTTTTGCCGCCTGCTCGGCCGTCAGGGCGAGTTTCGATTGGTAATCGACATCCTCGGGCTTCTGGCCCGTCACCTCGGCGAACATTTCCAGGAATTCGCGGCGAAGCTGGTACGTCTCACGATGGTAGCCGCCCGCCGCAAAGCCGCCGAAGCCGCCGGCGGTGGAGGCGGCGCCGTCCAGCAGCGCCGCGGTCCCGGTGGTCACGGCCAACATCGCCGCGGCGGCCGTTCCCAAAAAGGCCCGACGGTGCTCCTGCGGCACATGCGTGCTGGCGATGATTTGTTCGAGCTGCCTCGCCGGGACAGCGGCGATCAGCGCCGCCTCCGTGGGGGAAAGCTCCAGCGAAATCCGCTTCGCGGCCGCCACGCGGTCGGCCAAGAGCAACTGGCGGAACTCGGCGTCCACCGACGCCTTTTTTACGAGGATTTCGAGGCCTTGGCCGGGTGGCACGCCCATAGCGGCCTTCCTTTGAAAAGTCGGGAATGGGTCATGGGTCGCGGTCGTTTTATTCAGGTTGATTATCGAAAGCGGGAGCGGTGGGCGTGGAAGCCTGCTCGCCGCGTTCCACGCCCATCGCCCTAAAGGGCTTTGGGCGTGCCACCCCAATGGATGGATTGGTTCATTCCATCACCGTTCCGGGCCCATCGCCCTGAAGGGCTTGGGGTGTGCCACCCGCCATGTCACCGGTTTGGACGAATGCCGAGCGTCACCGCCGGGAAATCATCGGTCTCCTCCGGCGGTTTCGGTTTGGGTTCGGGCCGATCCGGCCGAATACCGCGGGTCTGCTGGTCGAGGTCGGGCGGCGGTTCGAGCGGACCATCGCCGTCCCCGTCCTTCGGTCCCGTATCCGGCCGAATGCCGGTCTCGCCCGTGCTGTCCGACTTCTTCTTCGGTTTGTCGGGACGAATGCCTTTCACGGGCGGCGGTCCTTCTTCGGGGCGAATGCCCGCCGGCTGAGGACCGCCGTCGCAACCGACGACGACCAGCCCCATGGCCGTGAGCATTGCAGCGGCGGCCGTGCCGAGGAAGGCCCGCCGCTGGGCTTGCGGCACCACCGTATTCTGGATGATTGTCAGTAATTGTTCCCGCGGGGCGGCCGCAAGCATGAGGGCCTCGGCCGGTTCCAGCCCCAGGCCGATTCGCCGCGCCGCTTCGGCTCGCTTCTCTAATAGCAACTCGCGGAACGACTCATCCACCGCCGCTTTCTTCACCAGCACTTCAATGCCGCAGGGAATATCCCCCACCGGCTTGCCGCTGCCGGGTGGGCGGCCGCCGACAATGGTGGTCCGCACGGCGTCCTGCTCCTCGGGCCGGTCGGCGCGAAACTGCGAGGTCGAACGCGGCTGGGGCTTGCTCATCGTTTCCTCCCTGTTGTAAGAAGGCGGCTCGTTCGTTTAACCGCAAGCCGAAGGAGGCGCGGAGCGCCGCCCCGTCGCCTGCGGCTCGGGGCTAAACGCGCTTCTATTGGACGCCCATCGCTGCGAAAAAGCAATAAGCCGCGTTCCGCGATCACGTTTTTTCGGCGAGCAACGACGATGACCGCCCTATTCATCACCGGCGCCGATACCGAGGTGGGCAAGACCTACGTCGCTTGCCAGATCGCGCGGCAAGCGGTCGCGGCGGGGAAACGGGTCGGCGTGTACAAGCCGGTCGCCAGCGGCTGCCGCGACGTGGATGGGGAGCGCATCAGCGATGACGCCGCGGCCCTTTGGGAAGCCGCCGGGCGGCCTCGGACGCTTGACGACGTGTGCCCCCAGCGGTTCTTGGCCCCGCTGGCCCCGAGCCGGGCCGCCGCGGCGGAAAGCCGCCGCGTGGATGAGGCGATGCTCACGCGCGGCCTGGATGTGTGGCGGGACGGCTTCGATCTGACGCTGATCGAGGGCGCCGGCGGGTATTTTTCTCCGATCTCCGAGACGCTCCTCAACGCCGATCTCGCGGTCACCATCGGCCAACCCCTGGTCATCGTCGTCGCCAATCAACTGGGCGCGATCAACCAGGCGCTGCAAACCGTCTTCGTGGCCCAGCGGTACCGGGGCGGGCTGCCGATCGCCGCGGTGGCGCTCAATTCGGTCCGCAATGACGGCGACGAAAGCGCGGCGAGCAACGCCGAAGAAATCCGCCGGCGACTGGATGAGACGATACCCTTGCTGACGCTACCGCACGGCGGAATGCTCGATTGGAAACCGTTCCCGTAGCCCTGACCATTGGTCAGGGAGCGGGCGCCTGATCCGAGAACCCGCGCAGTTTTGCGTTTCAACGTCGCTCGCCCCGGCCAATGTCCGGGGCCAGAGGCCGCTTATCCCAGCAAGCTCCGCACGCCGGCTCGCGCGGCGTCGCCCAAAAGGGCCAGGCCCTTGGTGTCCCAGGGCCAGCGGCCGTCGGGCTGCTGGTAGTGGTCCAGTTCCAGATAGAGCAGCAAACACGCGATGCACACCGCGATGAAGCTGAGGACCAGCATCATCGTGTAGACGTTAAACCGCGGTTTCTCGACCTTGACGTTCGGATCAGTCAACTTTGGTTTGGACACGGTCGCCTCTCTGCACCGGGGAACGAGGAGTGCCAATCATTACGCCGACCGCACGGTCGGGCGCCACGCGGCTGATGCGGACCCGGCCGACGTAGGTTCCCTTGCGGGAGACGTCCATCTCGTGGCCGTCCTGCAAGCCGTCGTCGCTGCCGACTGAGACCTCCACGTTGCCGCGGCTGCTGACGGCCAGAACCACGCCCTCGAGCTTCGGCGGAACGCCGCTGACGTCCTCGTCTTCGTGGTGGCCCGTCTTCTGGAGCACCTCCTTCGCTTTGCCATATCGTTCAATGATCTGCTCATTGCGTTCCTTCAGCCGCTGCTCGGTCCCGCGGGCCTGGTGGAGGTCTTCGGTGAGGGCCACGGCCCGGTTGAACAGGTCATCCCGCTCCCGCTGGGTCGAAATGATGTTGCCCCGCAGGTCGACCACCTCCGTCCGGGTGGCGCCGAGGTTGCGTTGGGCGATCTCGACGGCGGCGACCGCCTCGCGGTGGGCGCTGACCAGTTCGCCATGCTCCTTCGCCTTGTTCTCCAGGGCGACCGCCAACTGCTGCAACTGGGCCTCCAACGCGGCCAGGGCCTGCCGGCGGGCGGCCCGCTCCAAGTCGGTCTTTTTCTGCAGGGCGAAGAGTTCCTTCTCTTTCTCGTTCTTGATCTGCGTCATTTGTTCGAGGCGGTATTGGTAGCCCACCGGCTTGTCGGGGCCCGCCGCCTCCTCCGGGGGACGCAGCACGGCGTCCCGCCAGTTGCGGTGCGTCGCGTAAACGCAAACCGCGAAGGTCATGAACACCAGGCTCATGATGAACACCAGGACGGTAAAAATTTTGCCGAGAAGGGTCATGGTTCTCGTTCCTTAGGCAGCCATGGCGTCTCGCCGCACGAGGGCGAGCGCCGCGTCAGGGTTGTGCGGAGCGTGCGTACCCGCCGAACGCCCGAGACAGGGGCGACATCCCAGCTTTCCAGTATAGTTACGCATCCGCGGGACTGTCAACGAAATCAGAAAAAAACGGCAAACTGCGGAAACTGGGGCGAGCACCGCCAAGCGGGGGGGAATCCCGCTGTACATCGGTACGCGGCGAGGCAGGGGTCCGTTCGCCGGAATTATTACCGGATCCTCGTTCCCCCGGCGGCGTGCTCCCGGACACCACCGCGGCCCGCCACCCCGGAATTCGCGCACGGGGGAAACGATTATTCCCCAAGACCGATAGGCGCCTTCCTATCGTAACGGTTCCACGAATGATCCGGCGACAACTTTGACGCACTCGCTCGCCTGACCTAAATAACACTAGGTAGTTGCGCGCATTGCCTTTGCGTGCGCGCGGCCGCCGGGGGCCCCACCACACGTGCCGCCGCGCCATGAGCGAGTCTTTTCCTTCCGCCAACGACGCTTCGCCGCAGGAAGACTGGGCGAAGGCGATCGCGGACGCCGCGGCGTCCCGCCGGCGGGAGGCGTACGCCTTCGTCACCCGGCAGCAGCGGCGCCTTGCGCGGATCATGGAACAGGCCCGCCGTGAACGGGATGAAATGGTGGAAGAAGCCGGCGGGCGGCAAGTGGCGAAACGCGAAGAAGAGCGGGCCGCGGCGGCCCGGCAAATCGAGCAGTTCAAACAGCGGCTGGCCGAGGCCACCGAGCAGGTCGCGGAGTTGACCGAGCAGATCGAGAGCCAACGCGGCGCCGCACAGGTTACGCTGGGCCAGGCCCGCAACGACGCCGAACAGCTTCGCAAGCAGCTCCAACAATCCCGCCAGCAGTTGCACGAGCGGGCGCAAACCGCGGATTCGAGCGGGCGCGGGTCCGACGACCTGCGGCGCCGCTTCGAAATGGCGGTCGAAGACCTCCGCGAAGAGAAGACCCGCTCCGCAGAGTTGGAAGCGAAACTGGCGGCCCTGGGCGACCGCGGCGGCTCGGCGACCGCCGGTTTTCCAACCGACATGAACTGGGAAGACCTCAAGAAGCAAATGCTCGCCCAGCTTGAATCGCAATTCGATGAGGACAATCCCCGCGACCGCGAGGATCGGCTCTCCATTGAAGGCACGATGCGGATCACCGATGACGTCGTCGCCCGAAAGGAAACGGAAATTGTACAGTTGCGGCGGAAACTTGCGGAAAAACGCCGTGGCGGCGGGCCGTCCGCGGAAGCGGCCCGGGGGGAATCGGCCGGCGAGCCCACCACCACGGGCGCCGCGGCGCTGGCCCAAATCCTCGACGCCGACGAACTCGTTCAGGAAGAGCGCGCGAATCTCAAGCGGCTGCAGGAACAGTGGAAAGACAAACTCCGCCAGGCCGAAGTCGATATCTCGCTCGAACGGGCCCAGCTCGCGCGGCAACAGGCCGAACTCGAGGAGAAAGTCTCGGCTCTGCCCGCGGACGACGAGGCGCCGGACGGCGGCGCCGCGGGGCCGAGTGAGAAGAAGCCGACGCGCGGCAAGTGGCTGGCGCGACTGGGACTGGCGGACGCGGACGAGTGATGTTTGTTCGAGCGGACGGGGACGGGAGTCTTTTTCGGTCGTCGATACGACAATATGGGCGCCGGTCTGGCCGAAAAAGACTCCCGACCCCTTCGGTCGACATTCGTGCTTCGGATTTGGCTGCGGCTTCGCCTCGTGACGCTGACGGCTAAACGGCGGCGCGGCGGGGGCTGTCGAGATCGATCAGGTCGTCAACCATCCCCTGCACGCCGTCGCTCGTCACCGCCAACCGCAATTCGACAAGCGAACGCTCGCTTCCCACCGAGTCGAAGAGTTCGCCGCCAAACGTCGCCAGCACGCCGGCCGCCACGCGGGCGTTCAAGTCCGGATTCGCCGGGGTGGCCGATAGCCGCTCATCGAGCGCGGCCTGGGCCGAGGCCAGCAGAAGTCCCAACCGCGGGTTGCCCGGCGAGGACCGGGCCGATTCGACAAAGTCCCGCAGCAGTTCCCGATACCGCGCCGGTTCGTGGGCGAACTCGGCCAGGTCGTCGTGGTGGTCGTCTTGCGATTGCATCAGCGCCAGCAGGGCGTCGTTCCACCGTTCCAGTTTGCGGCGGAGCCGGTTGACGGTCAGCGTCTGGTCCGGCGCCCAAGGTTGTGCGAGAACGACCAGGGACAGCGCCCGGTTCCGCGCCTCGCCGTGCCCCAAGAGGACGCTCCGCAGCACCGGTTCGGCCTCGATGATTCCCGCCCGGCGGTCGATCAGGCAGCCCAGGGCGGCCCACAGGCGGGAGAGAAGTTCGCTTTGCAGCGTTTCTTCCAGGGTCGGCAGGGCGAAATGCCAGGCGCGGCGGCGTTGGTCGGCGGAGCCCCGCTGCGATTCCCCGTAAGCGTGTCTCAGCGCCGCGAGCCAACGATCGATCCGCGACTTCGAGGCGGTCCAATACGGTTGCAAGGACCGCGCCGGCAACGTCTCCCGAGTCCGCAGGAAGATCGGCCCCCGCGTGACAAGGCAACAAGCGAGTTGTGCGAGTTGAGCGGCGTGCATCCAACCGGGCCGTTTCAGGCGACAAGCAGAGAACGGGGCGTTTTTCCGGGACCAGCGGCGATGAAGAACGGGAGCAAAGCCGGCGCCACTGGCCTCGCCTCCGCAGCGTCCCGGCGAAACGCTCGCTGTTAACTCCTTGCTTTGGGGCGACTTATGGCGAGTCGGCTCGCATGGCGCCCGTCCCGCCAAGCCCCCCCGCACGATGCCCAATCACCACACACGGTTTAAGCCAAGGACAGCGACGCGTAAAATGGGATACGGGTACGGTTAGCGATGTTAGCTACTAACGATCAAGGTTTTCGCACGGCGCTCAACGTTTTTGAACCGCCGATAGACGCCGATAGACGCAGATACCTCGGGAGCGAGATGCATCCTCCGAAGAAATCCGCGTTTCTCTGTGGTACAATCTCTCCGCCGTTTCGCTGTCCACGGGAATGAAAAGCCACGGCGCCAACGTCGCGATCAACCTGCTGACCATCGCCCTGGTGCTATTGGCGGCGGTGGTGTTTGGGACGCGGGTCACGTCTTGGTGGCGGGAGGATGGAGCGCCGCCGGTCGCTGTCGAGGCGGTTTCCCCCGGACCGCCGCCGCCGGGCGCCGCCGCGTCTGCGTTCTTTCATCTGCCCAGCCGGCAATCCACGGTGGAGCTGAAGCGGCGACCGTTCGTCGGCGATTACCGGGCCGCCCAGCGGGGGCTGCGGGAACTGCTTGCGTCGGTGGCGGAAGCATGTCCGGTTTTACCGTCGCCGCCGGGTCCCAAGGAAATCGCCCTGCTCGAGTTGCTTACGGGCGATGACGCAAAACCCGCGGCCCAGTCCACCCAAGACGCGTTCGCCACCCGAGATGCGTCCGAGTGGCGGATGTACGAGCAGTTCGGCCCCGCCCTGCTGGCGGTAGTTGTCAAGGAAGTCTCCGCTGGCGCACACCGTGAAAGGGGACAGGCACGTATTTCGGGCGGCATCCCTGCCGACCCCGGCCGTATCGAGCCGAAAAACGAGCCAGTCCCCGACAAGGCAGGCGAAGGATCGTCCGCCACCGGCGCTGTCATTCATCGCCGGCGCGTGGTATGTTGGGGGATTGGCGTGTTTGCCGGCGCCGACCCGCGGGCCGCGAACTGCCGCTGGACATTGATCGCCCTGCAGCCGGCCGCGGAAACGTCCTCGCCGGCGAACCGTGGCGCCGTCAGCCCGATTCCGTTGCCGCCTGGCGTAGAAGCCACGCTCGCGCTCGGCGACGCCACCGAGGGCCAACTCGTGTTTCGCGGCGAGACCGGTTCGGCAGGCCGGCGGTTTTTCGAGGCCTGGGCGGATGAAAACGGCTATCATCGACGCGGCAAGTGGCAGGCCCAAGGAAGCATTCAAACCGCCCGCTTTGAAAACGAACACATTACGATTCAAATCAGTCTCTTTGCGCAGCCATCGCAAACCGGCGGCCTGATCACCTGGCGGTCGATAAATCCTGAATCCTGAATCCGAAAATCGAAATCCGAAACAAATCACAAATCCGAAATCCGAATGTTCGAAATGTCCCCACACCCTTCCGCGCTGGGGCGGCGGTTTCGGATTTCAGCATTCGCGCAAAATGCGCTGAACCTACCGTGAGAGGTGTTAAGCCACCATGAAGGGTCCCTTCGGCATCCTCGTCGCCGCCATTCTCGGAGTCGCCGGCATGGCGGTCAGTTGGATATACATCACCAACAAGACGAAGTCGGCGGACACCGTCGCCTTCATCGGCGTGAGGGAGGGGGCGAACCTCAAGAAAGGCGACGTCATTGAGCGCCGGCGCCTCATGTCGGTGCTCATCCCCAAGAGCAACGCCGCGTCGCTCGAGGACTTCGCCCTGAAGTGGTCCGGTGTCGATTCCCTCATCGGCGATTACGCGATCCGCGACTACAAGGATGGCGATCTCGTCCTCGTCTCGGATCAGAAGAAACCGGTCACGGAGATCCCTTTGAAGCCGGAGGAGCGGCTGATTTGGGTGACCGTGGACAGCAAGTCGTTCGTGCCTTCGCACGTGGACCCCGGCGATCAAATCACCTTTATTGTGCCGACCCGCAGCGAGGGGCCCACGCCCGCCACGCCCTTCTCGGAAGGGGCGGCCGAGCGCGACGTCCCGCTGAATTCCCACGAGTTCATCGGCCCCTTCACCGTCGGCTCGCTCGGCAATCGCCTAAGCAGCCGAGAAGTGCATGAGGCGAACAAACTCCGCAGCGACAACGAACGCATCGTCGGCGTGATCGTGCGGGCAGAGGGCGACCGGCTCGACGCAAAAGCGATGAGACTCCTCGACGCCCTCGACCGCGCCGGCCACCGCAACATCGCCGTCCAATTGCACCCGCGGGAATAGCCCTGACCACTGGTCAGAAATCGGACACAGCCCTGACCACTGGTCAGGGAAAACGAGCCAAACATCCCTCGGCCGCGCGGTTCTCGTGGATGCCGGGAGCGGCATACAACCGCCCGCTCCCCGGCCAATGGCCGGGGCTATGGTTCGTTGACGCCGCACTTCAGATCGCCACCACCACCTTGCCAAACGCCCCGGCGGCGAGCCGTTCGTAGGCGGCGCGGGCTTCGTCGAACGGGTAAACGCGGTCGATTACCGGTTGGATCTGATTGGCGGCGAGGGCGCGATTCAGATCCTGGAACATGGTCCGACTGCCGACGTAAATGCCCTGAATGCGGAGGCGATTGAACAGCGCCGGCAGGATCGACGGGTTCTGCTCCGGAAAGCCGGAGAGGACGCCGATGAGGCTGACCGTTCCGCTGACCCGCGCCGCCATGAGCGATTGTTCCAACGTGCCGGTTCCGCCGAGTTCGATGACGTTGTCCACGCCGCGGCCGCCCGTAAGCTGTTTGGCGGTCTTGCCCCAATCCGCGGTGGTCCTGTAATTGACGCCCTCGTCGGCCCCGAGGTCTTTGGCTCGCGCCAGTTTTTCGTCGCTGCTGCTGGTGATGATGACGCGGGCCCCGGCCGCCTTGGCCAGTTGCAGCGCGAACAGGGAGACGCCGCCGGTTCCCATCGTGAGCACCGTGTGGCCCGGTTGGATACTCGCCAGCGTAAGGGCCTGCCAGGCGGTGACGGCCGCGCAGGGCAACGTGGCGGCTTCTTCGTAGGTGAGATATTCCGGGATTTTGACGGCGCCGCGTTCGCGGAACGTGACGTACTCGGCCAGCACACCGTCGCGCCCGCCACCGAGGGAGGACCCCATTTGCTCCTCGCTCACGTCGCCGCTTTCCCAGTCTTGAAAGAAGCAGCCCGCCACGCGGTCGCCGACCTGGAATTGCGTGACGCCCTCCCCCACCGCCGCCACCTCGCCGGCGCCGTCCGAAAGCGGAATCAGCGGCGTTTTCCGGTTGCGGTGATAGCCGCCGCCGATCACGATGCTGTCACGATAGTTGAGCGACGCCGCCTTCATCCGCACCAGGATTTCGTGCGGACCCGGTTGCGGGTCGGGAAGTTCGACCTGTTTCAGGGCGTCGAGTCCGGCAAGTCGCTCTAGTCGGTAGGCTTTCATTGGGGATTTGGGATTGGGGATTTGGGGTTTGGAATTGGCCGCGCCGTGTGTTGCGGTCTCCCTTCGATTCACAGAGAATCAGGTTACCATAGAGGGCACAGGGTTTCCTCTGTGGCAAAATCATCACGCTGGACTCTTGAGGTATCACCATGCCCATCACCATTCTCCGCCGCCGTTTCTTGCAATCCGCCTCGGCGGGGCTGGCGCTGTCCGCCCTGGGCGCCGACGGGCCCGATATCGCCAACAAGCCGCGGCGGGTCGGGCTGATCGGAAGCGGCTGGTACGGCAAGAGCGACGTCTTCCGACTCATCCAGGTGGCGCCGGTGGAAGTCGTCTCCGTGTGCGACGTGGATGACCGGCTGCTTGGCGAAGCCGCCGATCTGATCGCCCAGCGGCAGAAGTCGGGCAAGCGTCCCCGCACGTACACCGACTACCGCAAGCTGCTCGCGGAGGAGGACTGCGACATCATCCTCATCGGCACGCCCGATCATTGGCACGCTTTGCAAATGATCGACGCCGTGAAGGCCGGGGCCCATGTCTATGTGCAAAAGCCGATCAGCGTGGACGTGGCCGAGGGTGAGGCGATGCTGGCCGCCGCACGCCGGCGCCACCGCACGGTGCAGGTCGGCACGCAGCGCAAGAGCACGCCCCACCTAGTCGAAGCGAAGAAGAACATCGTCGACGCCGGCCTGCTCGGCCACGTCGCCCATGTCGAGATGTGCTGTTACTACCACATGCGGGCCAACGGCAATCCGCCGGTGCAGCCCGTGCCCGATTTCCTCGATTACGAGATGTGGACCGGCCCGGCGCCGCTACGTCCGTACGATGGTTTGCCGCATCGCCGCTGGTGGCGGACCTTCATGGAATACGGCAACGGCATCGTGGGCGATATGTGCGTCCACATGCTCGACACGGCCCGTTGGATGCTCGGGCTCGGCTGGCCCAGGCAAATTTCCTCGTCCGGCGGCATTTTCGTGCAGAAGGAGGGCAAGTCGAACATCAGCGACACGCAAACGGCCGTCTTCGAGTTCGACGACCTCACCGCCGTCTGGCAGCACCGCAGTTGGGGCGACCCGCCAGATCCACAATATCCTTGGGCGCTGTTCATCTACGGCGACAAGGGCACGCTCAAGGCGGACGTGCGGAAGTACGACTTCTTTCCGCGCGACAAAAGCAAGAAACCGATCCACCGCGATTCCTTGGATGAAAGCGATCAATACCCGGAGGACAAAACGGAGAAGGACATCGAGCTGCACGCGGCCCCGGCCACCCGGCGGCACATGCTCGACTTTCTGGCGGCCATCGACAAGGGCACGCGCCCGGTGGCGGATATTGAAGAAGGCCACATCTCGACGGCAAGCTGCATCCTGGCCAACGTCGCGATGGAACTGGGCCGGCCGCTGGCGTACGACCCCACAACCCGCACGATTCCCAATGACGAGGAAGCGACCCGGCGGCTGGCGCGGGCGTACCGGGCGCCGTGGAAGCACCCGGAGGTTTGAGTGCGAGATCGTGGTTTTTCGCTCCACGAAAGCGCGCGAGCGCCCGCCGTCGCCTGCGGCTCGGGGTTAAACGCGACGCGCACGCTCTACCGGCGTCGGTTCCTATGCGGTACGATCCGGTATTCTGCGGGGCGGATTCATCACGTTGGAGGATGAGCGGCCATGTGTGGCATTGTCGGATATGTCGGTCGGCAGGCGGCGATCAATTATCTTACCGAGGGCCTGCGGCGGCTCGAGTACCGCGGCTACGACAGCGCCGGCGTGGCGACGCTCGCGGGCGGAAGTATTCTGACCACCAGGGCCGTGGGGCGGATTGATACGCTGGCCGAGCGGCTGATCGGCCGGCCGGCTCCCGGGTCGATCGGCATCGGCCATACCCGCTGGGCCACGCACGGCCGGCCCACGGAGGAAAACGCCCATCCGCACCTCGGCGGCGACGGCGAACTCGCGATCGTCCATAACGGCGTGATCGAGAACTACGAGTCGCTCAAGGAACGCCTGATTGAAGAGGGCTACGAGTTCCGCTCGGCGACCGACAGCGAAGTCATCGCCCACCTGATCGCCTCGTGTCTGAAAAAGGAGCGGGACGCGATCGCCAGCGGCGTCGAAGTCAACGGCGCCGGCCCCGGCGGCCAATCGCTTGCCCAAAACCCGCACGAACAACTCGCCGCGGCGGTCAAGGCGGCGATCAGCCAACTCCGCGGCACGTATGGTTTGGTCGTCGTGTTTCGCGATCATCCGGAAGTGATGATCGCGGCCCGCCTGGGCAGCCCGCTCGTGGTCGGCGTGGGAGACAAGTCGCACTATATCGCCAGCGACGCCTCACCCCTGGCCGGCGTGACCGACCGGATCGTGTACCTGGCCGATCACCAGGTGGCGGTCGTCACGGCCGATTCCCTCCGCGTGTCGCACCGCGATGAAGGCGCGGTCAAACACCTGGTCGAGCGGCTGCAGGTCAGTTCCGGCGACGTGGACCGCGGCGAGTACCCGCACTACATGCTCAAGGAGATATTCGAGCAGCCCGAGTCGCTGGCCAACGCGATGCGGGGCCGGCTCGACGAAGACGACGCGACGGCCAAGTTCGGCGGACTCAACCTCAGCCCGCAACAATTGCAGACGGTCAAGCGGCTGCTCTTGACCGCCTGCGGCACGAGCTGGCACGCGGCCCTGGTCGGCGAATACATCATCGAAGACCTCGCCCGCTTGCCGGTGGAAGTCGAATACGCCAGCGAGCTCCGCTACCGCAACCCGCCCGTCCCGCCCAACACGCTGGTCTTCGGCATTACGCAAAGCGGTGAAACGGCGGACACCCTGGCCGCCCTCCGCGAGATGCGCCGCAAGGGCCACAACACGTTGGCCATCTGCAACGTGGTAGGCAGCACCATCGCCCAGGAGGCCGAAGGGGGCGTGTACCTGCACGCCGGGCCGGAAATCGGCGTCGCTTCGACGAAAGCCTACACCTCGCAGCTACTTGTGCTGGCGCTGCTCGGGTTGTATTTCGGCCGCTTGCACCATCTGAGCTACGCGGCGGGCAAGCGGATCATCCGGGCCCTGAAGGAACTGCCCAGCCGCGTCGCGGAGGCCCTCGAAACCAATAGCGAATGCCGTCGCATCGCCGGCAAATACTGCCACTGCGACAACTTCCTGTACCTCGGCCGGCAGTACAACTTCCCCACGGCCCTCGAAGGCGCCCTGAAACTCAAGGAAATCAGCTACATCCACGCGGAAGGCTATCCTGCGGCCGAAATGAAGCACGGGCCGATCGCCCTGGTCGATGAGAATACGCCCAGCGTCTTCATCATCCCGCAGGATTTCGTGTACGACAAAGTAATGTCCAACATGGAAGAAATCAAGGCCCGCGGCGGCCCGGTGATCGCCATTGTCGCCGAGGGCGACACCCGCGCCGCCCGGATGGCGGACGACATCGTGGAAGTGCCGCACGTCGAGGAATTCGTGCAGCCGATCGTGGACATCATCCCGCTGCAACTCTTGGCGTACCACATCGCGGTGCTCCGCGGCTGCGACGTGGACAAGCCGCGGAATTTGGCGAAGAGCGTGACGGTGGAATAGCGCGGCGATTTCGAAGCACGAATATCGAAATCCGAAACGCATTCGAAATGCAAATGTTCAAGACCTCCCCATGAAGACCCTCTTTCTCGACTGTGGCGCCGGCGTCGCCGGAGACATGTTGTTGGCCGCGCTCCTGGAGCTGGGGGCCGATCTGGCCGACGTGGAAGCGGCCGTCCGCTCACTGGGTTTGCCGGAATTGCGGCTGAAGACGGAGGAAGTCCGCCGCCACGCCTTCCGCGCGACGCGCCTTTCGGTCGAGCACCCGCCGGAAAGCAAGCATCGGCATCTTTCCGATATCACGGAGATGATCGACGGCAGCGACCTTACGACCCGCCAGAAAGAAATGGCCCTCGCCGTCTTCACGCGGCTGGCCCAGGCCGAGGCCCGCGTCCACGGGCACGTTATCGAGAAGGTCCACTTCCACGAAGTGGGGGCGGTGGACTCGATCGCCGACGTGGTGGGAAGCTGCGTCGCGCTCGACTTGCTGGGCGTGCAGCGGATCGTGTGTTCGCCCATTCCGACCGGCTCGGGCATCATCGACATCGCGCACGGCAAAGTGAGCGTGCCGGCCCCCGCCACCGCCGAACTGCTTGCGGGCATTCCCCTGGCCGAATCGCCGGGTGAGGGTGAATTGACCACGCCGACCGGCGCCGCCCTGGTCTCCACGCTGGTTCAGGAATTCGGCGCGGCGCCCGCGATGACCGTCCAGCGGATCGGCTACGGGGCCGGCAGCCGCGATCCCGATTCGCACGCCAACATCCTCCGCGCGCTGCTGGGCGAGATGTCGCTGGTCAACCCCGGCCCCGCCGCGGCCGACTACCAGACCGACCGCGTATGGCAGATGGAAACGAACCTTGACGACGTGCCGGGCGAGTCAGTCGCGTACGCCTGCGAGCGGCTGCTTGCCCGCGGCGCCCTCGACGTATGGACCACGCCGACGCAAATGAAAAAGGGGCGGCCGGGCGTGACCCTCTCGCTGCTGTGCCACTGCGATGACGTGGCGGAGATGCAAGAGGTCTTGTTCCGGGAGACGTCCACGCTGGGCGTGCGGCGGTGGCTGACGCAGCGGACCAAACTCCGCCGCGAAGAGAAGGCGGTGCAAACCGAGTGGGGCGAAGTGGCCGGCAAGGTCGCCCACCTCCCCGGCCAACCGCCGCGGTTTGCGCCGGAATTCAGTAGCTGCCGCGAGATCGCCGCCCTGGAAAACGTCCCGCTCGAAGCGGTCTACCGCGCCGCCCGGAGGGCATTTGCGCACGAATCGGGCGAACCAACGCAAGGGCCAACGAGTTAGCCGCTTGCGGGTTTAACCGCAAGCCGCAGGCGCCGCGGCGTTGTGAGGTATTCGTTTAACCGCCTCCGAAGGCACCGCGGAGTGCCGCCCCGTCGCCTGCGGCTCGGGGTTAAACGTTCTCGCCTGCGGCTTGGGGTTAAACGTTCTCGTCTTGGAAGCTGATCTCGCAACCGGGCTGGTATCGCTCAAGCCAGTGCGGCCGCGGCGGCGTCGCGGATGTGCTTTTCCTCGGTGTCGGTCCGCGTATCCCGAAGATGTTTGTAGACCTTCTCGGAGGACGCCTTGTCCTTCGCCGCGGCGAAATTCTCGGCCAGTTTCAGGCAATGGGCGTTTTGCTTGATCCGCTCCCAGCCGTTCGCGGCGTCCGCGGCGCCCAGTAAGGCGCCGGTATGGGCCGGGTCCGCGATGTTCGCCAGCCCCGCCCCGGCGGCGATGCGGGTCTCGCGGTCGTCGTCCGCCAGGGCCGCCACGAACACCGCCGCCGAGGCCTTGTCACCCGGCTCGGCCAAAGCGGCAAGGCTGTGGACGATCGTTCGGCGGCGCCCGCCCTGCGCCTTGGGCAGGGCCTCGCGGAGGGCCTCGGCGGCGCCCTCCCCAATCGCCACCAGGGCCATGCCGGCCGGGTCGCAAAGGGCCTCGTTCGTTAGCAGCGCCGCCAGCGCGGGAACGGCCGACTTGTCGCCGAACCACATCAGTTCCTGGCAGAGATACGCCTTGTTGTAGTCGGAAAGATCGCCGCCGAGACGGCCGGCCAGGGCGTCGCAAAATTCCCGCTGTTCCGCAGGCTTGTTTGCGATCTTGGTGTAGTTCAAAACACAGTGCAAGGCGTAATGGGGCTTGACGTTGTCGGCGGCGCCCGGCTCGCCGAGCATGTCGATCAGCCCCTCGACGTTCTCCCGGCCGCCGGCCGCGATGGCGGCCACCGCCTTCTCGATCTTCTCCTTGTCGATGTCCTTCGTGTACATGCCGCGATGATCGGGATCGGGCATTTGGTCTACGAGGCTTTTTAGTTCTTCACTGGGCATGGCTTATTCTCTGGGTTGGGGTTGGTGATGGTCGTGTGTCGCTCTGCGAGGCAGCGCCCGTTCGCGAAGCGAAAGGCGACTATCGCAGAGCGAATGGGAACGATGGCTCAAATCCTCCATGGGCTCCGCAACGGTTGATTCACCAGGCGGTCGGCCTCTTCGTCGCCAATGACGCGGTCGGCCTGAGGATCGTACTTCAGCGGCCGGCCGCAGCGGATCGCCACGTTGGCCAACAGATAAATGCAGGCCACGCGGTACGACCGCTCGGCGTTGGCCTGCGTCCTTTGCCGGGTGCGGATGGCCTCGGAAAACATCACGCCGACCGTGGGGTCGGGCATCTCGTCCAGCCTCTTGCGGTCCGCCTCGCTGAGCATCGCCAGCAAGTCGCCCTCACCGGTCTTGCCGGGCTGCTTGCGGTTGTACGGTTCGCCCCATTCGCCGCTTTCCAGCACCAGGGTGAAGCCGTCGGCGTATTTCATTTCCACCCAGCCCCACAGGCCGCAGGCCTCGGGATGGGCCGGCGGAGCGTACGGCGTGATCTCGACCGGCGCCGAGAGGTCCCGCCCCAACTGGTACGCCGCGCCGTGGATGTGATGGTGGCACATGTCGCCCAGGCCGCCGTTCTCGTAATCCCAGTAGCCGCGGTGGCTGCCGCCGAACCGGTGCGGATTGAACGGCCGCAGCGGGGCCGGCCCGCAGTACATGTCCCAGTCGAGATTCGGTGGAACGTCATGCACGGCATATCTGACCATGCCACTCCATTGCTTCACCTTGAAGCCACCGCGCTGGATATAGACCGACTCGCAGTGTTTCAGCAGCCCGCTCTCGAAGATCTTGCGGACCTTGTCGGGACGATAGCCGCCCTTCCGCTCCGTCTGGTAGATGCGGCCGGTTCGCTTCTCGGTTTCGGCCACGGCTCGGGCTTCCGCGACGGTGCGGCACATCGGCTTTTCGCACACGACGTCCTTGCCCGCCTCCATCGCGGCGATGGAAATGAGGGCGTGCCAGCCGGGCGGCGTGGCGATGGCCACCACGTCGATATCCTTCCGCTCGAGCACGTCGCGGAAGTCGGCGTAGTAGGTAATCTCGCCCTTCTTCTGTCCGTCACGATCCTTGTACTTCACGTCGCAATCGGCGAGGCGGCGGACGCCGTGGCCCAGGCAGCCGAACGTGCCGCCCCCGCGGCCGCCACAGCCGATCAAGGCGGCGCCGAATTCCTCGCTCGGCGGCGTTTGGCCCTGGCCCAGCACGCGGCGGGGCACAATGCTGAAGGCCGCCGCCCCCGCGGCGCCGACGGCCGATTTTTGAAGGAAAGAACGCCGGGAAACGCCGGGGCGGCGCCCCTCTGCCCTCGACAAAAGGGCCGGCGATGGTTCGTTGCGTAGGGTTTTCGCCATGATGGTCTCCATGCGCGAGGAAAGGGGTTCGGCTGGCACTTCTCTGCTTGGTGCTTACCCGTGTCGTGGCTTGCTTGAACACGTCATTGCCCGAGAAGTATAATCAAATGGTTCGGGCCTGTCGCCCCGCGCCGGGCTCGGTTTGGTGGCATGGGCGCAACCAAGGGGGTCGGGAGTCTTTTTCGGTCAGGCCGGCAACCCAATTGTTCATCGATGACCGAAAAGGACGCCCGACCCCGTCCGCTTGGACCGGCGGGCGCTGTGGTCCTGCCGTTGCCGAACCGCTGCTCCATTGCTAACATACAGGAGGTGGGCGCGTCTCGTCTTTCACGCCCGCCAGGCGGAACAGCAGGGCTAAGCGGGAAGGGGCTTTGGCCGGGGCCGATGGCTTCCGGACGCTGCTAAGGAGAATTTCTCATGCGACACCGTTCTTTTGCACAACGCAGCGCGGCGGTCCGCCGCCACGCGGGGTTCACGCTGGTCGAATTGCTGGTGGTCATCACCATCATCGGGATGCTGATGGCGCTGCTCTTGCCCGCGGTCAACGCCGCCGTAGAAGCCGCCCGGCAGGCCGCGTGCAAGAATAATCTCAAGCAGCACGCCACCGCGCTGGAAATCTACGAAGTGAAGCGGGGAGTCTATCCCGGCTACCGAAACACGATCGGCTCGTCCACGGGCGGATGGGGCGTGGCCTTGCTTCCCCAACTGGGCCGCCAGGACATCTACGATGAATGGGTCAATAACAGCGCGGTCGAGAAGCGGGTCAAGTACCAGGAGATTTTCGTCTGCCCGAGCGACCCGCCGGAGGGGGCGCAAGCCTCGACCAACTCCTACGTCATGAACGCGGGGCACGCCACCCTTGACAAGCCGGTCAACGGCCTGGCCCTCGATGCGGCCGCAGGCACGTTCGCCAACAAGGACAGCATCGTGGACGGCACGCACGTGACGTTGCTCGTCACAGAAAACGTCATCGCCGGGGGCTGGGACGCGGTTTGCAGCAAATCCAGCTCGACAGCCTATCCGAACATCTGCGTGTTCCATACGGTAAAACCAACCGGCAACGACGTAAAGCTGATCAACCAGAAGGGTACCGCCACCGGGCTGGACGTCGTCACCTTGAACGCCAACAGCGCCCGGCCCTCCAGCTACCACACCGGCGGGGTGATCGTGGCCTACGCCGACACGCACGTGCGGTTCTTCCGGCAAGACGTGGGTTACGATGTCTACAGCAAAATCATGGCGCCTAACGATAAGCAGTCCGACATCCACACCGACTACAAGCTCGAACCGTTGAACGAGGCGGACTTGCAGTAGTCGCGCCGTTGCCCGGCAGGATGTCGCCTTTCGCTGCGTGAAAGGGCGTCCGTTCGCGGAGCGAAAGGCGACTGTGCTCCGTCGCCTGCGGCTCGGGGTTAAACGCTTGCCGACCACGCCGCGTCGGGCTTCTCCAATATCTCTCGGCCCTGTCCGGCGACGAGCGCCTCGATTTCTTGCGTGGCGGCGGCGATCTGGTCGGCGCCATCGAGAACCGTCAGGTGCGTTTCAAACGTGCAGGACTCATGCGGCTTGAGGCTTAGCACCCGGCCCTGCGATTGCTCGAACGACCGCGGGTTGGGCAAGTTGGCGGCCGGTTCCAGTCCCGTCACGTAGCCGTCCGCCGCCGCCTGCCGGTTCTTCCACACGATGAAATACGGCAGTTGCTCGATGTTGAACGACAGCCGCACGCCCAGGTCGCCCGAGGGGCTTACCAGCGCCACGCTGGTTCGGCCGGCGTCATCCGCCCGCAGTTGGAAAAAGAAAACGGATTCGCCGGCGCCGGGCGCCTCCGGCCCGTACTGGTCCCACGTAGCGAGGTCTGCGACGGCGACGGCGTCCCGCGGGGCCATTCGCCACACCGGCGCCACCAGCCGGGAACCGGGCGCGCAAAACGGCGCCCCGAAGTTGATGTGATACAGCAGTTGCATCTCGCCCGGCTCTGCAGAGAGATTAGTCACGGTGTCCTGCACGCGGAAACCCGCCTCGCCCACCGCCGTCGAGATCGACGCGGTCAGCCGTAGTTTGCTGAAGAAGAGCCGCGTCTCGTCCACCTCGCCGACAATCCCCAACCGCCGCTCGCTCTCGTCGAAGAAGACCTCCGCGGCGTGGGCCGGCGTGTTGGCGATGCGGCCGTGCAGTGGATAAAGGAGCCGGCCGCTTTCGTCAAAGTCCGGGGCGCCGTTACTGTGCAGGCCGCAACGGACGAAGAGTTCGTCAAAGCCGTCGAGCCAGCCGAGTCCGCTCGGCTCCATCAGCGGCACGAACTTGGGGTGCACGGGGCCGCGGGTCGGGGATTGCCAGCCGATTTCCATTTCTTCGCCGCCGTCCCGCGTCAGCCAGGCCTTCCAGACGCCCAACCCGCGGGTGGGAAGGACTTCGAGACGGAGGTAGCCGTTGTCGAGCAGCACGCGGTCCACGTCGTCGCTTCTGCCGCCGGAGAGCCGCTTGAAGCTGGCGGAGCACTCGCCGGCGCCCGGCCCCATCATGCTCGCGGTGATGTCGAGCTTCTCGCTGTAGATGCCGGCGTGGGCGTCTAGGACTTTCCAGCGTTTCATGGTGCGGCTCCCGGTCAAGGCAAGCAAACGGATGGCGTGAACGAGGCTGCATTGTAGCGATTTCCCCGACCGAATTGCATGTGGTCAAAAACGAACGGCGAAGCACTGGCAGTCCGCCCAGCCGGCAGATATGATACATCGGGTTTCCAAGAAGACGGCCACGGTTTGCCGGTTCCCTTCACACAGGCCAACGCTTGCCGGAGTTTCCCATGACGCTCGACTCGCTTTGCTCGCTCACCGTTCTGGCCCAGGGTTCCGCGGGCTGGGTCATCGGCGCCATCGTGCTGATGGTCATCTTCCTGATCGTGATGGTGGTGGTGGTCGGCAACTTCGGCAGTCTCTGGTTTCAGGCGTATATGAGCAGCGCCGATGTAAGCCTGTGGAGCCTGATCGGGATGAGCTTCCGGCAGGTGAACTCACGGACGATCGTCACCGCCAAGGTGATGGCATCGCAGGCGGGGCTGAACATCAATCGGCGCACCGGCATCAGCACCTCGCGGCTGGAGGCCCATTACCTGGCGGGCGGCACCGTCATGGGCGTGCTCCATGCGATCATCGCTGCCCACCGCGCCGGTATCGACCTCGATTTCGATCGGGCGGCGGCCATCGACCTGGCCGGCCGCGACGTGGTGGACGCCGTGCGAACCAGCGTGCATCCCAAGGTAATCGACTGCCCCGACCCCAGCCGCAGCGCCAGCGCCACGCTTTCCGCCATCGCCAAAGACGGGGTCGAGCTGCGAGTGAGGGCCCGCGTCACCGTGCGGACCAACATCGAGCAACTCATCGGCGGCGCCACCGAGGACACGATCATCGCCCGCGTCGGCGAGAGCATCATCTCGGCCATCGGGAGCTCGAAAGATCACAAACATGTGTTGGAGAACCCCGACCGCATCACACGGGCCGTGCTTGAGCGGGGACTGGACGCCCACACGGCGTTCGAGATCGTTTCCATCGACATCGCCGACATCGACGTCGGCCAGAACATCGGGGCCCGGCTGCAAGCCGACCAGGCCGAGGCCGACACCCGCGTGGCCCGTGCCAAGGCGGAGCAGCGCCGGGCCGAGGCCGTCGCCAAGGAACAGGAAATGAAGGCCGAGGTCGCCGACAACCGGGCCCGCCTGGTGCTGGCCGAGGCGGAAGTGCCAATGGCGATGGCCGACGCCCTCCGCGCCGGCCGACTCCGCGCGGATGGTCAAGGCTGATGCCGTGATACCAATCACAACATGCCTCGCTACGTCCATTACTTCACCACCAGGTTCACCAGCCGTCCCGGCACCACGATCGTCTTCACGATCTTCTTTCCCGCCGTGAGTTCCTGAATCCGCTTATCCGCCTTCGCCGCCGCTTCCAAATCTTCCTGGCTGATGTCTGCGGGAACGCGGATCTTGCTGCGGAGTTTGCCGAGGATTTGGATCGGGACTTCGATGGTGTCTTCCTTCGTCCGTTCCTCGACGTACTCCGGCCACGGCTGGTAGGCAAGCGTGTTTTCGTGGCCGAGGGCTTGCCAGAGTTCCTCCGCGATGTGCGGGGCGAACGGCGAGAGCAGCAGGACGAACTGCTCCATCGCCGTTCTCGGCCGCGGCTTTTGACGGCTGAAAAAATTGACGAACTCCATCATCCGGGCGATCGCCGTGTTGAAGCTGAGATTCTCGATGTCGTGTGTCACCGCCATGATCGTGCGATGGAGGACGCGGTCCTGCTCGTCGGTCGGCTCGATGTCGGCGACCGCATCGTTCAGCCGCATCTCCTCCGCGCTTGGATCGATGATCATCCGCCACGCGCGGTCCAGAAAGCCGCGGACGCCGCTCACTCCGTCCATGCTCCACGGCTTGGTCGCCTCGAGCGGGCCCATGAACATCTCGTAAAGCCGGAGCGAATCGGCGCCGTAGTCGTGAACGATATCGTCGGGATTGATGACGTTGCCGCGGGACTTGCTCATCTTGTAGGCCCGGCTTTCGACGACGATCTTCGGGTGGGCCGTAAGAACGAAGTTGTCGCCTTGCTTTTGAACGTCGTGCGGATCGACCGAGACCGCGGTGAGCGATTCCTTCGTCTGCTTGTGGAATATCTCGCCGGTTTCTTTGTGCTTCGCCGTGAGCGGCGAGGAGACCCAAACGCCCGAGAAACCCTGGTAACCGGTGAATTCCTGCTCGCCGAGGATCATGCCCTGGTTGACGAGCCTCTGAAACGGCTCGGGCGTGCTCACATGCCCGCGGTCGTAGAGGACCTTGTGCCAGAAGCGGGCATAAAGCAGATGCAGCACGGCATGCTCCGCCCCGCCGATGTAGAGATCGACCGGCATCCAGGCCTTTTCCTTCGCGGGATCGACGAAGGCCGCGGCGTTCTTGGGGTCGATGAACCGCAGGTAGTACCAGCACGAGCCGGCCCATTGCGGCATCGTGTTCGTCTCCCGTTTGTATCGTTTGCCACCGAGTTCGACGTAGAGCCACTCGGCCGGCGCCTTTTCGAGCGGTGGCTCTGGGCGGCCGTGCGGTTTGAAGTCGTCCAGATGCGGAAGATCGACCGGCAGGTTGGCCGCGTCCACGGCCCGCACGAAGCCGGTTTCGTTTCCCTCGTCATCGAGTTCCTTGAGGATCGGAAACGGCTCGCCCCAGAACCGCTGGCGGGAAAAGAGCCAGTCGCGGAGCTTGTAATTGACCGCTTCGCGGCCAAGGCCTTGCTGGGCGAGGTCCGCGGTGATCTGGCGTTTAAACTCTGATGTGGTTCCAGAATAGAATCCCGAGTTGATTACCACGCCTTCGCCCGTGTATGGCTGACCGAAGACGGCAGGAAATTGCCAGTATGTTTGCGCGAATTCGAATCCCATAATCTCATCATTGCCGATTTCTTCCAGGCTCCAGTCAGCCAAACTACGGAAACCCTGAGCAAAAGCTCGGTCCGAGGCGTCGTCCTCGTCGTCATCCTCCGGAAATTCTGAATCGGGCTCCCAAGCGTCCTGCAACTGGCGCAAAGCCGGTTCGAATGGGCGAATCATTTCTGGCGTCAAATCGCCCCGACTGATCAAATCCTCAAACCATTCGTCAGGCGGACGTACCACCGCTTTGATCTCGATGCCGAACTTCTGGGCAAATTCGAAGTCCCGTTCGTCATGGGCCGGCACCGCCATAATCGCCCCGCTGCCGTAGCTGATGAGCACGTAATCGGCGATCCAGATCGGAATCGCCTCGCCGTTGACCGGGTTGATGGCGAACGAGCCGGTGAAAACGCCCGTCTTCTCCCGCTTCACGTCTTGCCGGTCCTGGTCGCTCTTGGCGGTGGCCGTCGCAATGTACGCTTCGACTTCCTGCCGCTGCGCAAGCGTGGCGAGCCGCTGCACGAACGGATGCTCCGGCGCGAGCACCATGTACGTGGCGCCGAAGAGGGTGTCGGGGCGGGTGGTGTAGACGCGGAGGGAGTCGTCGCCGGGTTTGCGGGGGAAGCCGGATCGGGCCCGCTCGCGCTGCCAGGATTCGAACGCCGGGTCGCCGTCGTCGTTCCGACGACGGCTAAACGGTTCGCTTCCGATGTAGAAATCGACCTCCGCCCCGGTGCTCCGGCCGATCCAGTTCCGCTGCAAAAGTTTGATCGACTCCGACCAATCGAGCCCATCCAAATCTTTCTCGAGCCGGTCGGCGTAGGCGGTGATGCGGAGCATCCATTGCCTTAGCGGTCGCCGCTCGACCGGATGGGCGCCGCGTTCGCTCTTGCCGTCGATCACCTCCTCGTTGGCGAGGACCGTGCCGAGGGCGGGACACCAGTTCACCAGGGCATCCGATTGGTAGGCGAGGCGGTGCTCGTCCTGGTAGTATCGTACTTCCGCTTTGCCGCGGGCGGCGATGTCGTCCGGAATCGGCAATTCGGATATTGGACGTCCCTTGCCCGACACTGGATCGAACCACGTGTCGAAGATCACCGTGAAAATCCATTGTGTCCACTTGAAATACTCGACGTCGGTGGTTGCGAGTTCCCGCCCCCAGTCGTAGCTGAAGCCGAGCATTTTGAGCTGCCGGCGGAACGTGGCGATGTTCTTCTCCGTGCCCACTCGCGGCGGCGTATTCGTGCGAATGGCGTGTTCTTCGGCGGGCAGGCCGAAGGAATCGAATCCCATCGGGTGCAGCACGCTCTTGCCCCGCATCCGCTCGAATCGCGAAACGATGTCGGTCGCCGTGTATCCTTCCGGGTGCCCCACATGCAGCCCGTCGCCGCTGGGGTACGGGAACATGTCCAAGGCGTAAAGCTTGCCGGCGCTGCCGGGAAATTCCGGCGTGGCGAACGTGGCGTTCTCTTCCCAGTAGTTCTGCCACTTCGGTTCGATGACTTGAGCGTGATAACGGGGCATTTTTGAAGTCGGAAGTCGGAAGTCGGAAACGCGGAGCGATGGTTTTGTAAGTGTGCAGCAGATGAGCCCTGCCCGGAAGGGCAGGGATAGGCGGAGCAGCCATCGCCGGGCGTGAACCCCGGCAAAGCCAGCCCGTTCAGTCGTCGCCGGATGTGAACTCGCGAAGCCAGCCCGTTTAGCCGTCGCCGGAACGGCGACGCCGCCAGCGACGCCGCTGGCAAAACCGGCAATCCAGGGTTATGATATTGGGTAAACGCATCCGATTTCAGGAAACTGCCATGCAAACCCTGCAGACAAACCGCTGGACCGGGGGGATCGCGGTTTTTTCCGCGTTGGCCGTGGCCGTGGTTGGCGGCCTCGCGGCGTGGCGATTCAGCGAAGGGCTCCGTGGCGATTCCCTTCCGGGCGAGTTTCGCTTCGCCCCGCCGGCTGCGCCGGAAGCGGTGGAATCTTCTTGGCGGGAGGTCGAGCGGTTCCCGATCGACACCGACGGAATAACCGCCTGGGCTTTGGACCCGCAAGGATCGATCTGGATCGCGGCGGGCAGTCGGTTGATCCGGCATGACGGGGCAATGGTCACGAGCGACTCGATCAGGCCGCCCGAAACCGCCACGGCCCTTGCCGTGGCCCTCCCCGTCGCCGGCGCCGAGGACGCGGAGTCCCGCATGGAAGATACTTATCTCTTCGTTGGTTGCGGGGATCAAGTGGTTGTGCTTCATGGTCCCGGTTTCACCGCGCGTCAATGGAAACTCCCCGGCTGGCAAACCGGCCACGCCGCGTCGATCGCCGTGGATGGCGACAACGTCTTCGTCGCCGATAGCGGCAACGGCGTCGTCTGGCGGTTCGATCGCGGAGGCAACCTGAAAAACGAAATCCGGTCCGCCAACTTCCAGGACCCGAGCAAACCACGCAGCAAGTTCTGGACGCCGCGCGAGTTCTTTCCGATCGCGGTGGCCGCCGATGAAGTGCTGCGCGTCGCGCATACCGGCGCCCTGTGCGTCGAAACCTACACCTACGACGGCGACCCGCTGACCACCTGGGGCGAAGGCTCATCGCAGATCGAGGGGTTCTACGGCTGCTGCAACCCGTGCCGGTTCGCATTATTGCCCGACGGCGGTTATGTCACGGCGGAAAAAGGGGTGGCGAGGGTCAAGGTCTATTCGCCGACAGGCGAATTCGAGTCGCTCGTTCATGTCGCCTCACGGACACCGCCGGCAAGAAGCGAAGACGCGGACGGCGACCAAGACGAGGCCGAAAAGCTGGCCGCCCGCTGGTTGGACGTGGCGACCGACGCCGCGGGTCGGGTCTACGTGCTCGACCCGCAGCAGAAGCAAATCCGGATTTTCGAGGCATTGCCGCAATGAGTCAAGAAAACGCAATGAGTCAAGAAGAGACGCAAAGAGGTGGTGAAGCGGTTTCGCGTCGGGATTGGTTCGCCGTGGTTGGTCGTGTCGCGCTGACGGCGTCCGTTGCGGGCGGCGGCGCCTGGCTGGCGACGCGCCCCAGCGACAATTCGGCAAACCCCTGTGCCGCTTGCGGCATCGCCGTGCACTGCAACCGCGACGCGTCGACCTGTCGGAGAAGAAAACGATGACCGACTTCAAAAACCAGCCGGCCGGAGCGACGCTCGGCCGCCGCGGCTTCTTGAAGACCGGCGTCGCCATCGCCGGCGGCGCGACGCTGGCTGGCGGGGCGGCCGCGCTCGCCGCGACGCGGGCCGGCGCGAACACCCACCGCTGGCAGATCGACCCCGACAAGTGCACCTGCTGCGGCCGCTGCATGACCCACTGCGTCCTCGACGAATCGGCCGTCAAGGCCGTCAACTGCTTCGCCATCTGCGGCTACTGTGACATCTGCACCGGCTACTATCGGCCCAATTACACCGCCCTGGACACCTCCGCCGAAAACCAGCTTTGCCCCACCGGCGCCGTGGTTCGCACGTTCGTCGAGCGGCTCTCCGGGCAGCGGCATTACGAGTACACCATTGATGAAGACCTGTGCGTCGGCTGCGGCAAGTGCGTGGCGGGCTGCGCCGAGATGAACGGCTCGCTGTACTTGCAGGTGATGCACGACCGCTGCGTGAACTGCAATGAATGCTCGATCGCGGCGGCGTGTCCCGCGGAAGCCTTCGATCGCGTGCCGCGAGAGAAGCCGTATTTGATGAAGAAGATCGCGCGGCGAGCGGTGGAGGAGAAAAGCGAGGCGGGCGATGCGTAGTGGTTCGAGATTTGGGATTTCGGATTTGGGATTGGGGATTGGCGTTTGCTTCGCGCTCTTTTTGGCTCACAACGCCTTTGCGCTCATTCCGACGCCCGAGTTCACCGACCATCCGATTCCCGACGTGACGACCCCCGCGGCGCCTGGTTCCGCCTGGGCGTGGATTGATGTGGGCGTGCTCGTCGTTTGTCTGGCGCTGGCCAGCTATTTGGCGCTGAAGAGCCGGTGGCGGCGGGGATTGTTTTTGCTGACGGTTTTCTGCCTTTTGTACTTTGGCTTCTTCCGGCGCGGGTGCGTCTGCCCGATCGGCGGCATTCAGAACGTGTCGCTGGCCGCGTGCGACGCCGGCTACGCGATACCGCTGGGTGTGCTGGCGTTTGTGCTGATTCCACTGCTGTTTACGCTGGCGTTTGGGCGGACGTTTTGTGCCAGCGTGTGCCCTTTGGGTGCCGTGCAGGAACTCCTTTGCATCCGCTCTCTGAAGGTCCCGCGGTGGCTGGACGACGCGCTCGGACTGATCCCGTTTTTCTATCTCGGCGGGGCCGTGGTTCTCGCCGCGACGGGCACGGCGTTTTTGATTTGCCGGTACGACCCGTTTGTGCCGGTGTTCCGCCTGGCGGGCGAGACGGACATGTTGATTTTCGCGGGGTCGTTCCTCGTGCTCTCGCTCATCATTGGCCGGCCGTATTGCCGGTGGCTGTGCCCGTTGGGGGCGGTATTTTCGGTGTGTTCGCGGGTCGCGTGGCGGCACGCGACGATACCGCCCAAGGAGTGCATCCAGTGCCGGCTGTGCGAAGATGCGTGCCCCTACGGGGCGATCGAGGAGCCGGTCGAGCCGCCGTCGTATGCCTCCCGCCGGCGCGGCCGCCGGCGACTGTGGTGGCTGTGCGCGGCGACGCCGCCGACGCTGGCCGTTTTCGCATGGCTGGGATACGCCTTCGGTCCGCTGCTCGTGGAGTTCTCATTGGATGCAAAGACGGCGGGCGCCTTGGCCGCGGAGACGCGAGCCGCCGATGAGTCCAATGAAGGCGGGCCCGGCTACGCCGCGAGCGGTTTTGACGCCCTGACCGACTACTTCCACAAACATGACGGCGACGCGGCCGCCCTGGCGGCCCGGATCGAGGAAAAACGCCGCTCCTTCGTCTGGTGGGGGCTTGCGTTGGGCCTGTGGTTCGGCGTCGTCGTTCTGGCCAAACTCTTTGCCCTCTCCGTGCGGCCGCCCAACCCCGACTACCGCCCGAACCAGCCCCGCTGCGTCTCCTGCGGACGGTGCTACTGGTACTGCCCCTGCGAGCAGGTGCGGCTGGGGCTGATCAGCGACGTGTCGGAGGTCGTTCCGCCCCGATGACCCGAAACATAGCCCTGCCCCGAAACATAGCCCTGACCATCGGTCAGGGAGGGGACGCCGGTCCCCCGAACCCGCGCGTTTTTCCGCAGCCACGTGGCTCTCCCCGGCCAATGACCGGGGCTATAGCTCGTCCCCCCCCAGCACCTCGCTGAGCACCTCCTCGTTCACGTAGATCGGCAGGTGTGGCTGGGTGCTGACGGCCACGGCGATCGCGTCGCTCGGCCGGGCGTCGATCTCGAACATCTCGCCCTCTTTCTTTACGCGGAGCCGGGCGAAATAGGTGTGCTCCCGCAGCTCGGAGATGATCACGCTGTCGAGCTCACCGCCCAAGCACTCCACCGCTCCCACGATGAGGTCGTGCGTCAGCGGCCGCGGGGCCTCGAAATTCTTCACCCGCCGGTCGATGCTCGTCGCCTCGAAAATACCGATGAGGATGGGAAAGTTGCGGTCCCCGTCCACCTCGCGGAGGTAAATCACTTGCTGGTCGTTGATCTCGCTGATGATGATCCGCGAGAGCGTCATCAGAACTGGCATGGGCGGCTTTCACTCACGTGGGTCGGCGGGAGGCAAACCTTTATTTTCGTCAAAGCTACGGAGTTCGCGCGTTTGGAATCTCTCGAACGGCAAGCACAATGGCTACATGTTCATCGCGATCCACCTCAAACGCGACAACCAGCGGTGATTCGATCAGAATTCGTTCATAGTCACTTCGTGATTCACCAGCAGTAAACGGCGCACGCCTGAGAGTGTCTTCTATCTGATGCATTGCCCGAGCAACGGCATCGCGGTCGCGGGTCTTCAGCCAGATCTCGGCAAGACGATCCTGGGCGGAAGGTCGCCAGATGACCTGGTATTCAATCATGAGGCGAGTTCCGCCATGACTTCTTGCAGCGAGAAACCACCTTCTTCCTGCCGGGCCGCGGCGAGTTCTTCATCGGTGAATGCGCCACGAGCCCACTCGTAAAGGCTCCTTAATCGCTCCTTTTCCGGTACGAAGTAGCCTATCGGCCGGCCCTCTTCATCCAGGAACTGGACGCGCTCACTCAGGTCCGGCAGGTGGGATCGGGCGTTGGAATCGAGAGTGACCTGTACCATATTCAACCTCGCTCATTTGGAAGCGAAAGGACGTCTGCATTATAACCCGACTGGCCTTCCGCGACCAACGGTCGCGGCTCTATGTGCGTATTCCGCCTTCACACGTCCGCCTTCCGGGCCTCTTCCTCGAGCCGCTTCCAAGCCTTGGCCGCCTCGACGCCGCCGGACACCGGGGCGGCGCAGGCGAACTTGCGGCAGATATAGACGGTGGGCTCGGGATCGAGGTTCTGTTTGCCGGCGAAGATGGGGTCGAGGTCCGGCGAGGTTTCCGCCTTCGGGTCGTGCCCGGTCGGATCGGCGTGCTTGCGGACGGCGAGGACGTGGTTGGGCAGGTAGCGGCGGCGGAGGTTGTGGATGGCCTTGTGCGTCTCGCCCGTGCCGTGATCGCCGAGCATCGCGATTTCCGGCATGGCGGAAAGGTAGCCGTCCAACGCGATGAGCATTTGCCCGGCGGCCGTCGGCGCCCGTTCGATGATGCCTATCGCGTCGGTGATCGCGTCGCCGGCGGCCGCGAGGAAATCGGCCCGGCCGCAGAGTTTGCCGAGCCGCACCAGCACGGTCGCAGCCATGGCGCCGCCGCTGGGGACGCTGCTTTCGAGCGTGTCCTTGGCCCGCACCAGCAGTTGTTCGTGATCGTCCGCGGTGAAGAAAAACCCGCCGTGCTCGCGGTCGCGGAAGTGTTTCAGGGTTGTCTCCATCAGCTCCACGGCCGTGGTGATCCAGCGCTCTGCGAACGTGGCTTCGTAGAGTTCGAACAGCCCATTGGCCAGGCAGGCGTAGTCGTCCAGGTACGCGTTGAGATGGGCCTTGCCGGCGCGGTAGGTATGCAGCAACCGGCCGTCGTCGCGGCGCATCTGGCTCAGAATGAAGTCGGCGGCCCTGGCGGCGGCCGCCACGTAACGCGGCTCATCGAACAGGGCGCCGGCCTTGGCGAGCGACGCAATCATCAGGCCGTTCCAATTGCCCAACACCTTGTCATCCTTGCCGGGGCGGACCCGCTTGTCGCGCGCGGCCAACAATGCTTCGCGGCAAGCCGCGAGGTCGGTTGCCAGTTCTTCCAGGTCCCAACCCTTCAGCCGCGCACACGCCTCGACCGTTTTCGGCAGGTTCAGGATGTTTTTGCCTTCGAAGTTCCCGCCCTCGGAAACGTCGTACACGTAGCAGAACCGCTCGGCCCGCTCGGGTCCGAGGATGGCTGCGATCTCGTCGGGCGTCCAAACATAGAATTTTCCTTCGACCCCTTCGCTGTCGGCGTCCTCGCTGCTGCAAAAACCGCCGGCCTCGTCGGTCATGTAATTCAGCACGTACTCGGCGGTTTCCGCTGCAATGCGGCGGAAGAAGGCGTCCTTGCTGGCCCGGTACATGTCGACGTACACGCCCAGCAAGAGGGCGTTGTCGTAGAGCATCTTCTCGAAATGCGGGACGAGCCAGCGGGCGTCGACGCTGTAGCGGGCAAAGCCGCCGGCCAGGTGATCGTAGATGCCGCCCATCGCCATCTTCGTGAGATTCAGCCGGACCATCTCCAGCGGCTGCTCGCGGCCCGTCCGCCGCCAGATGCGGAGGAGCAGTTCCAGGTCCATCGCGTGGGGGAACTTGGGGGCCGAGTTGAAGCCGCCGTTGGCGAAGTCGAATGAATCCCGCAGTTGCCCTTCGGCCAGTTCCAGCAAATCGGCCGAGGGTACGGGCGCTTCGTATTCGTTCTCCGTGCGGCGGCGGGTCGCGAAGTGGGCCCGCACGCTCTCCGCCAACCGGTCCGCCTGCTGATGAACGGCGTCGCGGCGGTTCTTCCAGAAGTCGATGCACGCGGTGAGGACCTGCCTAAAGCCCGGCATGCCCATCCGCGGCTCCGGCGGCCAGTAGGTTCCGCCGAAAAAAGGCTTCAGGTCGGGCGTAAGAAACACCGACATCGGCCACCCGCCGTGCCCGGTGAGTTGTTGTACGGCGTTCATGTAAATCTGATCGAGGTCGGGCCGTTCCTCGCGGTCCACCTTAATGCACACGAAATGCTCGTTGAGGATCGCCGCGATTGCCTCGTCCTCAAAACTCTCATGCTCCATCACGTGGCACCAATGGCACGCCGCGTAGCCGATGGAGAGGAAGATCGGTTTGTCCTCCTCACGTGAGCGGGCCAGGGCCGCCTCGCCCCAGGCATACCAATCGACGGGATTGTCGGCGTGTTGGAGCAGATAAGGGCTGGTTTCGCCAGCGAGTTGGTTAGGCATGGGAGAAGTCGGAGGTATGAGGTCGAAAGTCAGAAGTCGAAAGTTTTCATCCGGGCCCGTTTAGCCGCCGACGGAATTGCCCGTTTAGCGGCCGACGGAATTGCCCGTTTAGCGGCCGACGGAATTGCCCGTTTAGCCGCCGACGGAACGTCGGCGGCTGGCGGCGTTCTTTGCCGTCTAGCCTCCCGCGCGTGGCCTAAGGGAACAAGGGTGGCCGGTGTGAGGTGGCCGAGCGAGGTCCACGGACGTCCGCGAAGTGCGGGCGTTGCGGGAATTGTTCTCGGGTGAGGGTTGACACGCGAGCCGCGTTCGGCTCAACTCTCGATATTGAGACTGCGTATCAGTCTCAATTATGTGAGCCCGCCCGCACCTCTCGCCACCGGAGGCCAACCATGCCTACAAAGCGACCGCTGCAACCCGTTAACAACAAAGCCTTTACGCTCATAGAACTGCTCGTCGTCATCGCCATCATCGCACTTCTGGTCCTGCTCCTCCTGCCGGCCATCAACGCCGCCAGGGAGGCCGCCCGGCGGGTCCAGTGCATGAACAACATCCGGCAGCTCGGCTTGGCCGTCACGAATTACGAATCGGCGAACCGCCGGTATCCGCCCAGCCGCAGCCCGGGCGGTGGCTGGTCGTCGCAGGCCCAGTTACTGCCGTTTCTGGAAGAGGCGAATGTTGAGAAGGAGATTGACTATTCGGCGCCATATAGCGCCGCCGGGACTTTCGGCGACCTTCCGCTGCCGGCCGTGCGGATCGCACCGCTGCTTTGTCCCACGGAGGCTCGCGACGAACGCCGCTTCAAGTCGGGCAGCCCGAAGCACTACCCGCTCAACTACGCGGTCAACTGCGGCGTGTGGTTCGTATGGGATCCGGCGACGCAGAAAGGCGGCCCCGGGGCGTTTCGTCCGGAGGTCGGGACGCGCGAAAGAGAGTTCACCGATGGATTGGGCAAGACGCTCTGTGCGGCGGAGGTCAAAGCCTATACGCCCTACCAACGCAACGCGGCTACCGCCACCGACACGATTCCCGCGTCGCCTGCCAACCTCGGCGGCGGAGGCGAGCAAAAGTGGGGCGCCACGCCGGAGGAGCACCAGAAGAACACCGGCCACACGGAATGGGTCGACGGGCGTGTCCACCAGATCGGCTTCACCGCCGCCTTCACACCCAACACCGTCGTGTCGCCTCCCCATGCGGGCGAGCGCGACATCGACTGGACCAACCAGCAAGAAGGGAAGAGCGACACGGTCAAGACATACGCCGCGGTCACTTCCCGCAGCCATCACGCGGGGTCCGTCGTGAATGTGGTGATGATGGACAATTCGACCCGTACCGTCGCCGACGACATCGAGCTGGAGTTATGGCAGGCGGCGGCCACCCGCAACGGCAGGGAATCGGTCGCCTGGGAAGATTAGGCGATGGGCCGCCGACCGTCGCCGCTCGCACCGCCACGGGCGAGCGGCTATGCTGATACGATGCGCAGGCGCCGTGCGCCGCGTCGCCGACGCGGCCCGGCGCCGGAACGAGCGCTGCCGTCCGCCTCCATCCCATTCACGGGAGTTGCGACGATGAGCAAGCATTCCAAAGGGAAACGCAAGGACGTCGGAAAGAAATCTGACAAGAACCGCTCGGCAGACTCGACGAACGGGGCGGGCGCCGGGGCCACTGCCCTCGACGCTTCCGCCGAAACGCCGGAGTCCGCCGCCGTCGGCGCCGACCGGAAGGTGGTTTCCAAGGAAATCAGCCGCCGCGAATACGAGCGGCGGCTGTCGGACTTGCAGGTGGAGCTGGTCAAGCTGCAACACTGGATCGTCCACCGCCAGATGAAGGTGGTGATCCTCTTCGAGGGCCGCGACGCGGCGGGCAAGGGGGGAACCATCAAGCGCATCACGGAGTGTTTGAACCCGCGGATTTGCCGCGTCGTCGCGTTGCCCGCCCCTACCGAACGCGAAAAGACGCAATGGTACTTCCAGCGGTACGCCGCGCACCTGCCGGCCGCCGGTGAAATGGTCATCTTCGACCGCAGTTGGTACAACCGCGCCGGCGTAGAACGCGTGATGGGTTTTTGCACCGACGCCGAGTACCGCGAGTTCCTCCGCTCCTGCCCCGAATTCGAACGCATGCTGGTCCGTGCGGGCGTCAAGCTGGTGAAATACTGGTTCTCCGTGAGCAACGAAGAACAGGAACGCCGCTTCCAGCGCCGCATCCAGGATCCGACCAAACGCTGGAAACTCAGCCCGATGGACCTCGAGTCCCGGGCCCGGTGGGTCGAGTACTCCAAGGCGAAGGACGACATGTTCGCGGTGACCGACATCAAGCAGGCGCCGTGGTACGTGGTGCCGTCGGACAGCAAGAAGTCGGCCCGGCTCAACTGCGTCTCGCACCTGCTGGGGTTGTTCGAGTACGAAGACCTGACGCCGCAGCCGTTCGAGTTGCCACCCCGCACGGTCAATCAAACCTATGTGCGGCCGCCGATGCAGGACCAGAACATCGTGCCGCAGATTTATTAGGACCTTACCCCGCCCGCGGCCTGGCGCCATTGCCTCCGCCGGCGGCGATGACTTGGACATTGCCGCCGCCAAGCAGGTTGTCGACCCGTTGTCGCAACTCCGGGCTGAGTTGGACTTTCAGGCCGTCGACTTGCATGTGGACGCGGCGGCCGTCCTCCAGGTCGAGCCGCAATTTCACTTCCAGGCCACCGGGGTAGCCGCGGAGGATTTCCTTCAGGTCCTTCAACTTGCTCGTCCCGTGGCTGGCTTCGTCGATGCGGATGACCAGCCCGCGGGTGTAGCGGTGGGAGAGTTCGGCCAGCGGGACGACCTCATTGACGATCAGGTTGGCCTCGTCGCCGCCTCCGCGGCGGTCGATGCGGCCGCGGAGGGCGACAATCGCGTCGTCCTTCACCAGTTCGCCGTGCCGGGCGTAATCCTCCGGCCAGAGGATGCAGCGGATGCTTCCGTGCATGTCTTCCAGATCGAAGTTGGCGTAGCGGGTGTGTGTCGCGCCGGGGCGGGGATTGCGGACCTGGGCCGGCTTGATCGCCCCGATCATCCCGCCCATGATCACCTCGGCGTTCTCCTTCAACTCCGGCACGTCGGCCGTCGAGTGTGTGCAGTACGTCTTGAAGGTCGCCTCGTGCTCGGCCAGCGGGTGGTTCGAGAGATAGAAGCCGAGCACCTCCTTCTCCATCATCAGGCGTTCGCGCTCGGGCATCTCGGGAACGTCGGGAAGCGTGACGGTGGCGGGCTCCTGGGAGTCGTCTTCGCCAAAGGCGTCGAAGAGCCCCTTTTGCCCGCTCTTGCGGTCGGCCAGTTTGCCGGCGCCGCTTTGCAGGGCCTTTTCGATGACGGCCAGATGCTGCTCGCGGCTGGCGCCGAAGCAGTCGAAGGCGCCGGCTTTCACCAGGGTTTCGATCGTGGCCCGATTGCACTGGTGCGGATCGACCCGTTCGCAGAATTCGAAGATGTCCTTGAAGGGGCCGTCCTGCTCGCGGGCCTTCTTGATGGCGTCGGGCGCCGCCCCGCCGCAGTTCTTCACGGCGGCCAGGCCAAACACGATCGCCCCGTCCCTCACCGTGAATTCGGAGTCGGAACGGTTGACGCTGGGCGGCTCGACAATGATGCCCATCCGCCGGCAGTCCTCCAGGTGCTCGACCAGCGAATCCTTCTTCTTGAAGTTGCGTCCGGGGATGTCGCCGGAGAGCAAGGCCGCCATGAACTCGACCGGGTAATGGGCCTTCAGATAGGCCGTCTGGTACGCGATGAGGGCGTAGGCGGTGCTGTGGCTCTTGTTGAAGCCATAACCGGCGAACTCTTTAATCAAATCCCAGAACTCCTGGGCTTCTTTCTTCGAAAGTCCGTTCTTCGTGGCCCCTTCAATGAAGGCCTCGTAATTGGTGGCGATCAGCTTTTCCTTCTTCTTGCTGATCGCCTTGATGCAGGTGTAGGCGGCGGCCAGCGGGATGCCGCCGAGCCGGTTCAATATCCGCATCACCTGCTCCTGGTAGACCATCACCCCGTTGGTTTCCGTCAGGATTTCCTCGAGCACCGGGTGCTTGTAGACCGGCTTCTTGCGGCCGTGCTTGACGTCCACGTACTCATCGACCATCCCGCCCTTGAGCGGACCCGGGCGGTACAGGGCGTTGGTGGCGACGATATCGAGGAAGCGGTCGGGCTTCATCCGCTGGAGCAAGTCGCGGATGCCGCCGCTTTCGAGCTGGAAGATGCCCTTGGTTTCCCCGCGGCACAGCAGGGCGAAGGTCTCCCCGTCGTCGAGCGGGAATTGTTGGGGGTCGATCTTCTTGCCGGTGGTCTGCTGCACCAGTTCGACCGCCTTGCTGAGAATCGTCAGGTTCCGCAGGCCGAGGAAGTCCATCTTCAAGAGGCCCGCCGCTTCCACGTCGTTCATCGACCATTGCGTGATGACGTCCGTCTTGCCGGAAACGCAGGCCAGCGGCACGTATTCCGTCAGCGGCTTGTCGGCGATGACCACCGCCGCGGCGTGCGTGCCGATGTTGCGGGCCAGCCCCTCGATCTTGCGGGCCAGGTCGACCACCTCCTGCACCTCGGGGTCTTCGTGGTAGAGCTTGTTCAGTTCATCGCCTGTGGCCAGGGCCTTTTCGAGCTTGATGTTCAGTTCTTCCGGCACCTTGGCCGTGATCTGGGCGACCTTGTTCAGCGGCACGCCGAGGACCCGGCCGACGTCCTTGATGGCCGCCTTGGCGGCCAGCGTGTTGAACGTGCCGATTTGGGCGACGTTGTCTTCGCCGTACAACTCCTTCACGTAGCGGATGATCTCGCCCCGCCGCTCCTTGCAGAAGTCGATGTCGATATCGGGGGCTTCCAGGCGGTTCTCGTCGAGAAACCGCTCGAACAGCAGGTCGTATTGGATCGGGCAGACGTGGCTGAGGTACAGCGCGTAACAGACGAGGGCCCCCACGCCGCTGCCCCGGGCGGTGGCCGGGATGCCCTTCTCGCGGGCCTCCCGTACGAAATCCCACACAATGAGGAAGTAATTCGGAAAGCCGAGTTTATTGATTACTTCCAACTCTCGTTCGAGCCGGGCCATCACGACGTCGGAGAGTTCGCCGCCGGGCGCCATTTTCTCGTTGCCGGCGTAGCGCTCTTTCAATCCTTGAATGCACAGCTCCCGCAAAAATTCCTCGGCCGTCTGGCCTTCGTTGGGAATGCGGAACGAGGGAAAGTGCCGCTTGCCCAGGTCCAGGTCGATTTGTGCCGCGTCGGCGATTTCCTGCGTGCGGGCGACTGCGTCGGGATAGTCGGCGAATGCGTCGTAAGTCTCCTCCTGGCTGCGGAGATAATAGGTGTTGGTATCCATCCGCATCCGGTTGGTGTCGGTGCGGAACCGGCCGGTGTTGATGCAGAGCATGACATCCTGGGCGTCGGCGTCCTCGGCGTCCACGTAATGGGTGTCGCAGGTGGCGACCATCGGGATGCCGGCCCGCTGCGAGACCTCGCGGGCCCCGGCGAGCACCTGCCGCTGGATTTCGGTCCCGTTGTTCTGGATTTCGATGAAATAGCGGTCGCCGAAGAGATTCCGGAACCACCCGGCGATTTCGAGCGCCTCGCGGATCGTCTCGTCATCCTGGGCGCCGCCGCGGAGAATCGTGCGGGCGAACTCGCTCGAGGGGCATCCGGAAAGGCACACGAGGCCCTCATGGTGGGCCTGAAGCAACTCCTTGTCGATCCGTGGCTTGAAATAGAAGCCCTCGAGAAATGCGCTCGAGGCCATCTTCACCAGGTTGTTAAAGCCGGTACGGTTTTGGGCCAGCAGCGTGAGGTGGTAGGAAGAGTCCCTCATCCCCCTGCCGTCCTTTTTCTTGCGGCTGCCGGGGGCGATGTAGGCTTCGTAGCCGATGATCGGGTTGATGTCGGCGGCCTTGCACTCGCGGTAAAACTCGATCGCCCCGTGCAGGTTGCCGTGGTCGGTAATCGCCAGGGCGTTCATCCCGTAGCTGGCGGCCCGCTGTACCAACCGGTCGATCGACCCGGCGCCGTCGAGAAGCGAATAGTGCGTGTGGCAATGCAGGTGAACGAAAGGACGCGTGACGCTGGACATGGTTCCATCCCTGGAGTGAGGCGTCGGGAGAAATCTGCGATGCGCGCATTATAGCAGCGCCCGCGGCAAGTGGGAGACATGCGCCAGCGACGCCGGATGAAGACCTCCGAATGGCCGCCTCGTCGCGGGGCCTTTCCCTGCGGGGGATAGAAAAGCGGCCTAGACAATCACGCTCGCCACTGCCCGAAAGGCCGCGTCGTGCCGGATGGGGTCAAAGTCCGGCTCCTGGGACACTAAGTCTCGGTACAGTGGGTCGATCTCGAAGGCCTGGGCGAGGTACTCGACCGCCAGTTCCGTGTTGTGCAACAGGGCCCAGTAGCAGGCCAGGTTGTAATGCAGGATCGCCGCGGTGGGATCGGCAGTCAGTCCTTCCTCCAGCGCGTCAATCGCCAGATCGACCCGGCCCAGCCGTTTGAAACACCAGCCGAGGGCCAACCAGGCCCCGATGTCTTCCGGCTCCTGCTCGGCCACAAACGAGAGCGGCTCGACCGCCTCGTCAAAACGGCCAAGATAGCGATAAACCTCGCCGCGCAGCCGCTGTGAATCGGCCCGCGGCCACCACCTTTCCTCGATTTCGTCGAGCTGGTACAGGACCCGGTTGAGCAGCGCCGCGCAGGCTGGCGCCAGCGGCGCGGCGCCATGAGCCCGCAGGGTGGCCAGTTCAAAGCAGCCTTCCGCCTCTTTCAACGCCGCAAGGCGGCGAGGATCGGCCTGCGATCGGTGGCTGGTGAATTGAGAACTTGGGGTCTCGGACACGGCTGCGTGCGCTCCCCTGATAGTCGCCGAATGATTTCAAAGCAATTCTAGTAGCATTCGCGGCAAAGCCAAGGCGCAAAACCAGCGTTTTTTCGTATCCATTGCCGATGCCCGCGTGAAGGACTGAACAAAATGGCACCTACGGCGCCGCGTTGGCGGACATTGTGATACGCCCGCCACTCGCGTAGAATCATTTTTTTATGCCCCGTGCGGGCTCCCTCCCCAACCCGGTATCCGTGGCTTGCGCGGGCCGGCTCTCCCGACAACCTTTCCTTTCAGGCTTTCTTCGCCGCCCCGGCGAGAAAGCGGCACACCCGGAAACGCGGCATGAGCGATTACTTGATCCTGACAGGGGCCACCGGACTGGTCGGCCGCTACTTGTTGCGAGATCTTCTTTTGGCAGGCGAGCGGGTGGCGGTGGTTGTGCGGCGCCAGCGGGGCCAGTCGGCCGAGCTTCGCGTCGAGCAGATCATGCGGTTTTGGGAAGAGCGGCTGGGCCGCACGCTGCCCCGGCCCGTTTGCCTGCACGGCGACGTTTCCCGGCCCGGCTGGGATCTGAGCGAGGCGGACTACGCCTGGCTGGCTCAGCGGCCGCTGCGCGTGCTTCACAACGCGGCGGTGCTCACCTTTCACGGTAAGGACCGCACCGGCGAGCCCTGGCGGACCAATTACAGCGGAACCGAACACACCCTGGAGCTGTGCCGCGAATTGGGCGCAACGCGGTTCCATTACGTCTCCACCGCCTACGTGTGCGGCAAGCGGCAAGGCGTGATCCTGGAAGACGAGTTGGACTGCGGCCAGCAGTTCCGCAACGACTACGAAGCCAGTAAGCTCGCCGCCGAGAAGCTCGTCCGGGAATGCCCCTGGCTCGAGGAGACGACGATCTACCGTCCCGCGGTCATCTCCGGTGATTCGCAGACGGGCTATACCAACACGTACCACGGGCTCTATCTCTACCTGAAGATGGCGTCGGTGGTCGTCTCGAACACGCGGCCAGGGCCGGACGGTCGGCGGTACACGCCGGTCCGCATCGACATGAACGCCGACCAGCCCCGGAATGTGATCCCAGTCGATTGGGTCTCACGGGTGATTTGCCATTTGATGCGAGACAAGACGGCCCACGGCAAGACGTTTCATCTGGCGCCGGAAAAGCCCGTAACCCCGAGGAACGTGATGGAAGCGGCGATGGCCCACTACAACTCGTACGGGGTGGAGTTCGTGCGGGATGAAGCGGTGGAGCGGCCGGCCGGTTCGGTGGAAGACCGCATTCAAACCAACCGCGGCATGTACGCCGATTACGAAGTGACCGACCCGCTCTTCAGCACCGCGAACCTGAAGCGGCACGCCGGGGACCTTCCGTGCCCGCCGATTGACGAGGCGTTGATCAAGAAATACATCGTGTTCGGGGAGGAAGACCGCTGGGGCAAGCGCCCGGCCCCGGCGCCGGAAGTCAGCCGCTGGGCGAAAGACGTGCTCGCGGTGATCGGCCGGCGGTTTGAAGATGGCGGACGGCCGAGGACGCTGGCCGCCATCGGCTCGGCCACCGCAATGCCGCGAGCCGAGGGAAGTGAAAAGGCCGCTTCCACGACGGCCGTTGAATTGGGATTGGACATCACGGGGCCGGGCGGCGGTCAATGGACGTGCGTCCTGGGTGATGACCACGCGCTGCGGCTGGTCCGCGGCCTGCCCGCCGACGAACGGCCCCTGCTGCGGATGACGTGCGACGAACTGTTCCGGCTGACCGAAGGCGATGTGGAAGTGACGCAGCGGCGGCTGGCCGACCTGATCGGCGCCGGCAAAGGCGCCAGCTTCGCCCCGAAGCTCTTTGCGACCTATTTCTCACACAGTCCAAAGCGAACCGGAGAAGCGCGGTCCCGGACCGGCGTGGCTTAGCCGCTTTTGTGATGATCGCGATCCCAACAACGACTGCAATTCAGGGTGCCGTCCGTACACGGCCCATGTCGGTGGGGGTGAGGTAGATGGCGCCGATGACGAGTGTTCCGCCGGCGTGGGCGGGGACACGGAGTTCGAGCGTGTGCTCGCCGCTGCGGCGGATCACGAGTTTGCCCACCTGCGTGCGGCGAAAGGCCCGCGACCCGCCGGTGGAGACGAGGTCGGCGGACGTCGTCGAGCCGCCCACGTGCAACGCGACGCGGCCGGAGTAGTTCGTGTCCCCGGCGTATTCCACCTCGGCGTTGAAGACGGCGGGCCGATGCAGCCTCAGCCGCCACGTCGCGGGCGACGCCGTTGCGGCGGAGTAAGTGAGCGGCCCGCTGGCGCCACGGCGGTCGGCGGCCGGCAAGACGACCATTCCGTCGCCCCGCTGCTCAATGAGCTGGGTGGTGTCGCCGCCTTGTTGATCTCCGTCGGCGGAGGCCGCCGGGGGATCTTTCTTCGGTCTGCTGCCGTCTTTGCCGCCGCCCAGGCTCGCTATCACCAGCAGGCCGATGATCAAGGCCGCTCCCACCAGACCGCCCACCACGCCGAGCATCATCATCTGCGAGTTCTGCTGGCGGCGCTGCCCATGCCGGGTGGCGGCCATCTCGGCGGTGTTGCGGATAGAGGGGCCGGCCAAACCCGTATTCGATTTATCTTCCTTGGGAGGGCTTTCGGGCGGGGGCATGCTCGGCGGCGGCCCCGGAGCGGCGCGGCCCGTTTGGCCAGACGCTGGCCAGACGGCCATTCCAGGGCCGCCCATGGGGCGGCCGGGACCGCCGGCAAAGCCACCAACCCCGAATCCGCCCGGCATGGCCGAGGGGCCGGCGCCCGGCTGTTCTCCCGTGCGGCCAGGCTGCGTGATCGGCCCGCCCGGGGACGGTATCGCTCCTTCCCGGTCCGGCCGACCCAACGGGGTCTCCTGGGGCCGGCCGGCGCCGGGAACACTCAGCGGGTGGGAGGCGGGGCTTTCCGCCGGGCTGGGGATTTGCTGGTCGTGTTGGTGGCCGCCGACGCCGCCGACGCCGGGGATGCCGGGCGGTCCGCCCACCGCGGGGCCAGCCAGCGGCCATTCGGGCTTAGGGCCGGCGCCGAGTCCGCCCGGCGGCGTCAACGGCCGCTCCGCGGAAAACGGACCGGCCGGTGGCGCGGGGCCGGGGATGGGAGATTCTCCGCCGCGGCCTTGCCGGGTCGAGCCCGGCGGGGGCGGCGGAGGCGGATTTAGCCGTTGCTCTCCGCCCCGCCCGGCCGTCAGTTTGCTTTCCGCTGCGAGACGTCCTTGCAGCACCGCGTCGTAGGTGGCCTTGGTGTCGGGCGAAAGCAGGCACAGTTTGGCGGCGGCCAGCTTGTTCAAGAGCGGCTGCGTGTGGCAAGCCCGCTTGCCCGTCTGGAACTTGCGGACGAAGCTCATCTGCCGCTCGGCTGCCGTATCAATGACGTCGGCGTCCGATTCGAACAACTCGATGCCCAACAGCCGGTAGTGATGGGGCGGTTGCTCTGCGGGCGGGATGCTCAGCCATTCGTAGAGCGGGTCGAATTGGTCGGACATTCCTACAGCTCCGCCAGCGCGACCCATTCCAATTCGCCGCTGGCGCCGCCCGCCGCGTCATCCGGTCGGGCCAGGCAATGCGTCAGGGCCCAGAGATTTTCCAGGGATTTGGCGAGGTCGAGCGTATCCTTGTCGGTTTGCAGAGCGGCTGATGCAGCGCCCGTGACCGGCGTTTCCGCCGCAACGTCCACCCAGTCCACCAGAATCAGGCCTTCCCAATCATCGGCCCACGCGTCTTCTCCCGGCGGGGTGGATGCAAGCCGGAGCGGACCATCTTCTTCGTCGCGAAGATTCGCGGCGGTTGCGAGGGGAGCAACGGCGTGCGCCGGCTGCGCCAGGGACCGCTCCTGGGGTTCGCCGCCCGTGAAAACCAGACGGCCGCTGGCGATCGTTAGCAGAAGCGTCGCGACCGTGGCGACCACCCAACCGTGGCGATTCTGGAATCGGGGCTGCCTGGATGTCCCCCGCCGTCCCGCCAAAGCAGGCGGTTCGTCCGCCTGTCGTTCCGCCAGGCGGGCGCAAATCCTGGCATGCAGGGACTCGCTAAACGCGGGGCGGCTCGCAGCGGCCGCCCGTCGCAGTCGCGCTTCCAAGTGGCGCCGGTCGTTGTCGGGCACGTGGATCATGTCGCAACCTTCAGCGTCAGCGGGGACGGCGCGACGGCCTCCCGTGGCTCCTCCTGCCTGAAATGCCAGTCCTGCGCTTCCTCAATCAGCGCGGAACGTACGTTGCCGCGGGCCCGAAAGAGCAGCAGCTTGACCGCGCCCGGCGTGGACTCGATGACCCGTCCGATGTCCTTCAGCGACATGTCTTCCGCGTATTTCAGCCACAAGGCCGTGAACTCCCGCTCGCTGAGCCGATCTCGGGCGATGGCCCACACGCGGTCGCGGCGGTCGGCCCGCTGGGCGGCCTCTGCGGGGTCCACGGCGGGAGGACGCGCGCCGGCGCTCTGTTCGTAAGCCGCTTGCAGCAGGCGGCGGCGGGTCGCGTCGTCTCGCAGACGGTTCAGGCACAGCCGCCGCGTGATCGTGTAGATCCACGCGGCGAAGGGCCATTGTTCGTCATACCGATCCAGCCGCTGGTACGCTCGCAGCAGGGTTTCCTGCAGCGTGTCTTCGGCGTCGGCCGCGGCCAGCCGCTGCTGCAAGAAGTGCAGCAGCGGGACCTGATACCGCCGGGCCAATTCCTCGAACGACGCGACACATCCGGCCTGAGCGAGCTTGGCCAGCGTCTCGTCGCCGCGGTGTCGGATGTCGGGATCGTTCAGAGACATTACAGCAGCATAACACCGCGCGCGGTGGCCGAAAAGCTGCCCGTGGGCCGCTGACGGCCTTTTCCCGCTACGGCGCTACATTCACTTCTTCAGAATCGCCTCCAACTCGTCCTTGCTCAGATACCCGTCGTGGTCGGCGTCGATCTTGCCGAAGCTGTGGCGGAGCCGCGCGGGAGCCTCGTCGGCGTTGAGCTTGCCGTCGCCGTTCTTGTCGGCCTTCAACAGGTCTTCCGCGGTCGGTTTCTGCGGAGCGTCCTTATCCGGGGTCTCCCGCTTCTCGCGGGCTTCCTTCGCCTTCTGCTGCCATGCCTCGCGGCGCTTCTGCCACTCGGCCCGCATCTTTTCGAGGCGGCCTTTCATCTCGGCCTCGATTTCCGCCTTGTCGAGATAGCCGTCCTGGTTCTTGTCCATATGGTTGAACCGCTCGCGGCCTTCTTTGGTGACTTCGTCGGCGTTGAGTTTGCCGTCGTCGTTCTTATCCTGCATCCGCAGCGCGCCTTCGGCCATGCGGGCGGGGGCCTCGGCCATCCGCTCCTTCATCTTTTCCTGATGCTGCTTCTTGAGCGACTCGAACATGGCCTTCTTTTCCTCATCACTCAATTTGCCGTCCTTGTCGGCGTCGTACTTCTGGAGCGTCTCTTTCTTCCAGGCCTCCATCCTTTCCGCGAATTTCTTCTTCATGTCCTCGCGGAAGGCTTCCTTCTCTTTTTCCGAGACTTCGCCGTCGCCGTCCTTGTCCATCTTCTTCTTCAGTTCCTGCAGCCACTCGCCGCGGGCTTCGCTTCCCCAATGGCCGCGGTGGTGATCGCGATCACTGCGGTCGCCGTCGCGCTTGGATCGGTCGCCGTGGCCCTTGTGGTGGGAGTCGCCTCGCTTCGAGTCCTTGCGGTCGGTCTTCCCTTGGCAGTCGCGCTTGACGGGGCACTTGCCGTCCGGTCCGGATTTTTCCCCCTTCTTCAGATAGGGGCACGTGCCGTCTTTGCAGGCCGAGCAGTCCTTGTCGCACTTCTTTTCGGCCTTGGGGGCGTCGCCTTTCGGGTCATCCCGCTTCTTGTGTTGGTCGGCGGCCGCCCAATTGCCCCCCACGAACACCACCAGGGCCAACACTGCACATCCCAGAGTTCTCATCGCCTTCTCCTTTCGGGGTACTGCCTGAACCCGGCCGACGCGGACGGATATCACCTTTGCTACACGCGGGCCGCGGTGGCGGTTACGCCGGTGGCGAAGCCAGAGCCCCTGTGGCAAAATCGCGGACTTGTTTCGGATTTCGATATTTGTGCTTCGGATTTTGGTTGCGGCCGAAGGCCGCTTCAGGGGAGGCTTGATGCTCCACGACGACTTGCCGCTGCGTTTCGGCGTGAATTACACGCCGCTGGCGCACTGGTACTACTGCTGGAATGACTGGGACGCCGACGCCGTGGCCCGCGACCTGGACCGGATCGCCGAGATCGGCGCGGACCATGTCCGCGTGCAGCTTTTGTGGCCGTATTTTCAGCCGAATCCGCGGTATGTCTCAGGGATTCACCTGCGGCGCCTCCGCGAGCTGATGACCGCGTGCGAAGCGCGGCGGCTTGACGTCGTGCCGACGATCCTCACGGGCTTCCTTTCGGGCTACTTCTTCCTGCCGCCCAACGTGTCGCGGCCGGACGTGTTTCGCTCGCCCGAAGTCTTTGACGCGATCCTCCGTTACTTCCGACGCGTGCTGGAGGTGACGCGGGACTGCCCGAACGTGCTGGCGATCGACCTTGGCAACGAGGTCAACTGCCTCGACCATTCGCTGCCGGCGGAGGAGGGCGCCGCTTGGGCCGGGCGGCTGCTCGCGGAGATCGAGCCGCTTTCCGGCGGAACGCCCGTCGTCAACGGGATCGACCACACCCCCGTCTTCCACTCCTCCACGTTCAGCATGGAGCATCTGGCCAACGACTATCCGCTGATCACGCTGCACACGTGGCCGTTTTTTACCGGGTGCTTGAAGCATGGGGAACTCGACGATCCACCATCGATCCACCTGGCGGCGTTCATGGCCGAGTACGCCCGCGCTTTCGTCGACGGCGCGGTGGCTGTCGAAGAAAAGCCGGTTTGGCTCCAGGAGTTCGGCTGTTGTGATCTATGGGGCGATTTCGACCGGCGCGAGCGCTATTTGCGGCAGACGATCGATTTGGCCGTCCGCCACGGCGTTACGCATTTCACGTTCTGGTGCTCGCACGACAAGACCCGCGACATCGAGTTCGAGGAATTCGAGTACCACTACGGATTGATCGACACGGAAAACCGCATCAAGCCGCTGGGGGAGGTATATCGGGAGGTGATCGCTCAATACCGGCAGAACCCCCCGCCGTTTCAGCCGCCCGACGCCGCCATCGAAATCGCCGCCGATTTCCGGCCACGGTTTGGGCTCGCCCATCCGCCGGCCGAGTGGGTGGACCAGCAGGCGTCGTCCACGTTGTGGGAAGTGTTTCAGCAATACCTGCAGGCGGCGGCGGATGGTAAGACGCCGACGATCCAACGGAAACCCGCCGTGTAAACGAGGGATCGGAGCGCGAAGCGTAAGCGAGTGCGACGACGGTAATGGGGTCGGGGGTCTTATTCGGCCGAGTCCCAAACCAAGGGGATCGACGTGGGCTGAAGAAGACTCCCGCCTCCTTTGGCCTCAGTGAAACACCGTCTTCATCAACTCCCGCCCGATCTGGATCCGCTCCTGCATCGGTAGCGGCGCTTCCTCCGGCTTGAACTCGGCGAACCCGCCGGGCAGGTCTTGCAGTCGCTTCTGTAGCTCCGCCTTCATTTCCGCAAGCTTCTCGGCGTACTTGGGATCGCCGGCCAGGTTGCGCTGTTCCCGCGGATCCGTTTTTAGATGATAGAGTTGGTTGGCGTCGAAGAAGTGCGGGTAGGCGGCGCGGGCGTGCTGTTCGTGGTCCCACAGGTCAGGAATGAAGCCCGAGTGGCCAAACGGTCCGCCGGGATCGTTGCCCTCGAACGTGGTCCAGCGATTGCTCCGTTGGTATTCGTTCGCCGCCTTAAGCCATGCCAGCCGCTCGGCTCTCGGCAGATTTTTGTGGTAGTCGGAATATCGCAGGGCGATGTATTTCCAATCGCCTTTGATCACGGCTCGCGTGTGGCCCATCTCGCCGTAAACCATCTCCCGCACGCGATCCGTCTTACCGGCCAAGAGCGGGGCCAGATCGACGCCGTCGAACCGCGACGCCGCCGGCGCCCCGCCGGCCAGGCTCACGATGGTGGGGGCGATATCGACGAGGCTGGTCGGGCTCGGCGCCACGCGGGCGCCTTGAACCAACCGCTCATCGGCCGCCCATACAAAACCGAACGTCCGCATCCCGCCCTGGTAGCACGTCGTCTTGCCGCCGTCGTCGCCGTGGTCGTTCACGTAGAAGATGACGGTGTTCTCCAGCACGCCGCGCTCATCGAGCCTGGCGACGAGCGAACCGACGCAGTCATCCAGCCATAACAGATCGCCCCGCTCCTCGGGCACTCCTGCGGCCGTGAGCCGCCGGCCGATGGTTTCCCGCGGCGGCAGCCCTTGCGGCGGCTCATCGAGCAAACCGACCGGCGTGGCCAGCGGACTCGCCTGGTAGCCCAGGTAGGGCCGGTGCGGCACAGTCACCGCGTAATAAAGAAAGAACGGCCGGTCGTGATGCTCGTCGATCATCTCCAGCGCCGCCTTGTTGATCCAGTCGAGATTGTGCTTCTGAATCTCCGGCGGGCCGAGCACCACCGGGTTGGTCTCATAGATGCGGGCCGCGTAATCGAAGCCCGCGTGCTGGTACGCCGCGATGCAGGCCCGTTGGTTTGCCTTAAGCGCCGCCAGCACGTTGGGATCGTGGATATCGTTGCGGGCGTCCACCTTCCGGTAGCCCGGCGCCTGGATCACGTGGTTCTTTCCCACGGCAAGGGTCGTGTAACCGAGCCGCTTCAGGTCGCGCGCGAGGTTGGGCGTGTCGGGCGTAATCATCGGCTCCTGATGCACGAAGGTGTGGCCGTGCATTTTGTAGAGCTTGACCATCCAGTCATTGGTGGCGCGGCTGGCGTAATTGCCGGTAAGCAGGGCGAAGCGGCTGGGCACGCACAGCGGGCTGGGGGAATGCAGCCCGGCGAGAACGACGCCCTCCCGCGCCAGGCGGTCGATGTGCGGGGTGAGATTGCGGGGGCGGCCGTGCTCGTCGCGGCCTTGAGGCAGATAATTCGCCTGGTCGCGGTGCTGGTCATCGGCCACGATGAGGATCACGTTGGGCTTTGCCGCCGCAAACGCGTCCGCCGCCCAGCCGGACACGACCAGAATCGCGCCAAGAAGCGCCGCTCGCATCACGATGAAATCTCCTGGGGGATGGGTTGGAATGGGAAAGGTGGGAAATCGCCCATTCGGGCATGCCATCCGCCATCATAGCGCCGCGCCCCATCCGACGGCAACCGTTGCCAGAATCCGCAGGAGCGTGTAGTCTGCGGATAGGGGTATGGTGTAGAATTCCGTACGTCCGGGCCGGGGCGCCGCCGGGTAATGCTTCGTCGCAAATCCCCTTTTCGGAAGAGAGCAGGAACCATGACCATGACGTTGACCGACGTAGCCAAGTCGAGCCGAACGCGTTATTTCGTAGTGCGAAGCGCGCGGGGCCGCCGCCAGGCAGGGCGCACGCGCCCGGCCTTCACGCTCATCGAACTGCTGGTGGTGATCACGATCATCGCGATCCTGATGTCGCTGATGCTGCCGGCGGTCAACTCCGCGCTGAACACCGCCCGGCGGGCCGCCTGCCTGAACAACATGCGGCAAGTGGGGCTCGCCCTGCAACAGAACCACGAGGCCCACGGGTCTTTCCCGCCAGGGCTGCCCAATTGCGGCAGCAACCTCCTTTTGCAGAAGAACTACGTTTCGGGGTCCAATTGCCAAGGCCCCACCTGGCTGGCCGCCTGCTTGCCGCACCTGGACAACCAAATTTTGTGGGACCGCCTCAAGACCTGCATGGAAAACAGGGCAAACGTCTGCAAGGATTGCCCCGAATACAACAAGACGACGACGCCCCCGGGCAACGTGGGCCATACGGTTCCGGAGGTCTTGAAGTGCCCGGCCGCGCCGACGATCAGCCCGTTCAACAGCATTAACAGTTCTGGCCTGACCAACCTGGCCAAGGGCAACTATGCCGGCTGCTTCGGCGCGAAGTACTATATCAACGTGACGAATGACAAGCCGCTTGACGGCGTGTTTGGCGTGGCGACGGTCAGCCGACCCACGGGCGTCACCAACGACTTCGGCACGTGGAAGGTCGGTTCGAAGAAAGGGACGCGGTTCGCGGACATGCGCCGCGACGGCTCCTCGAACACCCTGTTCGTCAGCGAGGTGCTGGGCTTCCAAAGCAAGAATGACGGCCGCGGCGCCTGGCTGTGGGGCGGCATGGGTGGCTGTTCCTTCACGGCCTGGAGGCCTCCCAACGCCAAGGGAACCGGCAGCAGCCACGCCAACTACGACAAGATCGCCATTTGCGGCCCGCCGACGGGCACAGACGCCCCGAAATACCAGTGCGAGGCCGTCAGCTCCACCAGTGACGGCACGGCCTACTACGCCTCGGCCCGAAGCGCTCACGGCGAAGGGGTGAACGCCTGCTTCGGCGACAACAACACCCGCTTCATTTCCGACACGATCAACCCGGCCGTGTGGCAGGCGATGGCGACGCGAAACGGGCCGGACACCGAAGTTCAGGTAGAGTTCTAAACGGATGCCACGGACGGCGGCGGAAATCTCGACCATCATGCGGCAAGTCAAAGGCCGCGACACCTCGGTCGAACGCCGCTTCCGCCGGGCCCTCTTCGCCCACGGGCTGCGCTACAAGATCTGTGACGACGCCCTGCCCGGCAAGCCCGACGTGGTGTTGCCGGGCCGCCGGCTGGTGATCTTCATCGACGGCGATTACTGGCACGGCCACCAGTGGCGGCGGCGGGGGCTGACCTGCCTGGAAGAACAGTTCCCCGCCGACTCGGAAAACCGCGACTACTGGATTCGCAAGATCACCCGCAATATGCTGCGGGACTTCGCCGCCACCCGGCGGCTTGTCGAGAACGGCTGGCGAGTGCTGCGATTCTGGGAGAGTGATTTGGAAGACGACTTCGAAGGTTGCGTGGCGGAAGCCGTTGGCGGAAGCCGATCGACGACTCGCTACGAATCGACGCACAGCGAATCCGCCCGCCTCATCCCTGCGCTGACGGTCGCCGAGTTCTTCGCCGGCATCGGGCTCGTCCGCCTCGGCCTCTCCCCGCCGTGGAACATCGTCTTCGCCAATGACATCGACGCGAAAAAGCAGCAGATGTACGCCGCCAACTTCGGCGACGACCATTTCCGCCTCGGTGACATCCACGCCCTCGCGGCCGATGACCTGCCCGATTGCACGCTCTTCACCGCGTCTTTTCCCTGCAACGATCTGTCGCTGGCAGGCGGCCGGAAGGGCCTGGCGGGCAAGGAGTCCAGCGCGTTCTTCGGCGTGACGCGGCTGCTTCAGGAACTCGGCCCCCGCAAGCCGCCGCTGGTCCTGCTCGAGAACGTGCCGGGCTTCCTCACGTCCCACCGCGGCAACGATCTGAAGACGGCCCTCGCCACGCTCGGCGCCCTTGGCTACACCGTGGACCTTTTCCAACTCAACGCCGCCAGCTTCACGCCGCAAAGCCGCCCGCGGCTATTCATCGTCGGTGTGCTTGAGCAAATGGCGCCAGATGCGAGCTTTCGTCGGCATGCGCGGGACGAAGTGTCGCACGACTACGGCGCCTGGAAACTCCCGGCCACCGCGGTCCGCCCGCAGCCACTCGTCGACTTCATCTTCACCCACCCCGATCTGCCTTGGAACATCCGCCCCCTGCCCGACCCGCCGCCACCCGCCCATCGGCTCGAAGGAATTCTCGAAGACCTGCCGGCCGGCCATTCCCATTGGTGGAACGACGAACGCGCCGAGTATTTCATGAACCAGCTTAGCGACCGCCACGCCGCGTGGGCCGCCGAGATGATGGGCGGCGATACCTACGCGTACGCCACCGCCTTCCGCCGCGTGCGGCAGGGCAGGTCGATGGCGGAACTGCGGATCGACGGCCTGGCCGGCTGCCTCCGCACGCCCCGCGGCGGCAGCGGTCGGCAGATTCTGCTGAAAGCCGGCCGCGGCGAATTCCACGTCCGCCTGCTCACCCCGAGGGAATGCGCCCGGCTGCAAGGCGTGCGTGACGATTACAAAATACCCGTCCCCGACAACCAGGCCCTGTTCGGCTTCGGCGACGCGGTCTGCGTTCCCGCGATTCGCTGGATCAGCGACAAATACCTGCTGCCCGTCGCAGCGGAGATGATGCGGGGAACCGTCCTAACGTAGTGTATCATGGGAAAAACGTTGGGAACGCCGGCCCCGCGAACGCATCGCAGGTAGTCAATCCATCTCAGGTCCTTATGCCTTCGCCTCCCTCCATTCGCCGCCGCGTCGCCTTTCTGGGCGCCCTGGAATGCGGCAACCGCAAGGAAGCCCAGGAGCTTGCCCGCAAGCACGGCGGCACGCCGGTGGAACTGGCGGATGAGGGGGTCGATCTGATCGTGGTGGCCGCCACCGCGTGGCCGCCGGCGGATCTCGAGCAACGTTTGGCGCCCGCCGCAATTGAGCGTCTCGAGGCCGGCGCCGTGGAGATACTCACCGAAACCGAGTGGCTGGCCCGGCTGGGCCTGCTCGATGAAGACGCCCGCATCCGCCGCCTCTACACCCCGGCGATGCTCGCCGACCTTGTCGGGGCGCCGATCGCGACCATTCGCCGGTGGCATCGCCGGGGGTTGATCCGGCCGGTGAAGGAAGTCCGGCGGCTGGCGTACTTCGACTTTAGCGAAGTGACCGCCGCCCGCCGGCTGGCCGACATGCTGGCCGCCGGCGTCTCGCCCGCCACACTGGAAAAGAAGCTCAAGCGGCTGGCCCAATGGGCGCCGCATGCCGACCGCTCCATCGCGCAACTCTCCGTCATCGTAGAAGGACGTGAACTGCTGCTCCGGCAGGACGGCGGGTTGATCGATCCCAGCGGGCAGCGGCGATTCGATTTCCTCTCGCTGGAAGAGGATGACGCCGCGGAGCGGCTGGCGGTGGCCACGATTTCCGCCGAGCCGGAGGAAACCGAACCGGCGTCCGCGACACCGCCGATGGCGACCGACCTGATCGCCGAGATGGTCCAGGCCGCGACCGAACCGAGCGCCCCCGACGATTTTCTCCTGGCCGCCGCCGATCTGGAAGCCGCGGGGGAAGTGGAACAGGCCGTCGGGCTGCTGCGGGCGGGCCTGGCCGCCCACGGCCCGCACGCGGAGCTGAATTTCCAGTTGGCTGAGGCCCTCTATCGCCTGGGCGACGTGACCGCGGCCCGCGAGCGCTATTACGCCGCCATCGAAATCGACGAGGACTACGTCGAGGCCCGGGCGAACCTCGGCTGCGTGCTGGCGGAGTTGGGCCAGAGCGATCTGGCGATCGCCGCGTTGGAGGGCGCTCTCAGGTTCCATCCCGACTACGCCGACGCCCACTACCACCTGGCCGCTGCCCTGGAAGACGCCGGCCAGAGCGAACGCGCCCAGCCCCACTGGCAGACCTTCCTGCGACTGGCGCCGGACAGCCCGTGGGCGGGCGAAGCCCGCACGCGGTTGCAGTGACGCGGCGCGGCCTTGCCGCGGCTTTCGGCTATCAGCTCTCGGCTATCAGCGAAACGCGGCGGCAGCGCCACCCTTTCCAGGCCCCGCGCAGCGGGTCGTTCGCTGAAAGCTGCAAACCAACTCGGAGCGTCAATCCAGCACGCGGATTTCGATCCGTTTGAAGCGAATCTCCATGTTCTTGAACTGGTCGCCCCCGTGCACCTGGATGCCGACGCGGCCTTTCTTGTGCGTCTTGTCTTGGGTGTCGCCGACGGTCGTGCCGTTGAGCGTGAGGACGAGGTGGTCGCCGTCTGCCCGGATGTAACCCTCGTTCCAATCGTCGCGGTTCTCGATGTCTTCCTTGAGATTCGCGGTGATGAACATCTTGCCGGGGCAATAGAGCGTGCCGCTATAGCCCCTCGGTTTTTCCCACTTGAGAATGTCGTACTGGTACTTGTCGCGGAACCAGACGCCGCTGTTGGCGGGCCACTTCATTTTGTACGTGAAGCGGAGTTCAAAATTGGCGAACTCCTCCTCGGTGTAGAGGTCACCGCCGCGGCCGTCCGTCTGCGTGCCCAGCAGCATGCCGTCCTCCACCTTGAAGACGGCGTGGCCGGTCTCCTTCCATCCGTCGAGGTTCGTGCCGCTGAAGAGCGGCTGCCAATCGGCTTCCTTCTCCGATTTTTCAGCCGCAAATAGGGACGACACGGCAAACATCGATGCGGCGAGGACCAAGGGCAAGGCGAGCGATACAACACGGCGCGACATGGCAGGGCTCCAGTGGGTGGGATTGGGAGGGGAACACCCCCTATTGCAGCCCAAAATAATCGCGAAGTCAACTCACCGGAAACCATCGGCCACCAGTGGCTTTGATTTCTGGGTTTGGAAGACTCCCGACCCGCTCCCTCCCCGAATCGTGCGAAGCCCCTTAGATGTAACGATTCGATTGTCGCAAGTAGTCCCGAAAAGATTTCAGCCGGGGAAGCGACTCCTTGTCCTTGGCGCGATTGGCGGCCTCCTTACTCGAGATGATGTCGTCGATGTGGCAGACGGGGAAACCCTCCACTTCGACTCGCCGATCCCAGGCGTCTTCAAAGTCTTCAATGCCATCCGGGGCAAAGATCAGGTCCAGGTCAAACGGACCGTTCTTGAGTTGAATGAAGTCCTTTGCCCGCTCGATTTCGGCGGTTTGCCGCTCGGTAAGCAGGAACCCCACCTCCTTTAACGCGATGGTGATCGACCGGCAGTTCTCCGGTTGGCGGTCAACGAACAAATCCGCATCCTGCGTCGTGTCGGGAAATCCGAGTAGTATGGCGCCCGACTTGCCGAGAAAAAGATATCGCACCTGATGGCGGGAAAACGCGTCCCGAATTTCCTCTGCCTGGCGATACTCAAAGCTGGCCATAACCAAGCCAATCAGGGAGATTCTCCTGGCACCATTGCCGGTACTCCCTCATGGTGTCGAATGCGCGAAAGGGCTCGTCATCCATGACTGGCTTATAGGTGTGAATAAACGCGTAGCGAAAACGCGTACGCAACGGTCGCGAGGCCGCCGCCTCGAACTCCGCCAACAAATCCGGCGGGATCTCTTGGAGAATCGCTGCGCGGTCCGTGTGAGGTTGCGGGCCATTCATACCCACAGGGTATTCGCTCTGGCGGCCCTGCACAATCGGTATTGCTACCGCCGCTGAAGCGCCTGTTCCGAACGATAGGCTTGAATGGCCGCGGCTTCCTTGCTCAGCTTGAATTCCCGCGGGGCCGGTTCGAAGTATTGGATGTCGTCTTGCATGTAATACGGGCTGGGCATCGTTTGCCCGGCCACGTCGATTTGGCAGCCCGTGGCGGCCAAGGCGGCGACGACAAGCAGGCCGGGAGCGACGAGGGATTTCGAGGCGAAGCGGAGGATGACGCTCATGGCAATCCAGCTTTCGGGAAATAGCGGGCAATCGCGGCTGCGAATCGATGCGCCGTCAGGATTGTTATCGTCCGCACGGCCGGCAAACTTTATCAGAAGGGTCCCGGCGCTGCTTCCGCCGCTTCGACGCCGGATAGCGGGCGATAAACGCCCAAAAGTCAGCGGAGTTTGCTTGATGGGTGTCCTGCGGGCCGCAGGCCGTATAATTGCAGGACAACCGCGAATCCCCAAGAGACTGTGCGCCGCAGCGGCGGCGGACCAGGAGGTTTCACTCGTGTCTCAATTTCTTTGTCCGGCGGCATGCCAACCGGCGCCGCTTCGGCTCCGATGGTTTGTTGCAAGCCTGCTCTTGCCGTTCTTGGCGACGTCGGTTCCCGCCCAGCAGCCTAGCCGGGTGGTTCCTTCCGAGGCCTACTCGGCGTGCATGGCCCCATTCAATGAGGGCGAGTATGAAACGGCGCTTCGGGCCTTCCGCAGCGCTGCCAGCACCGGGGTGCGAACGGTCGAGGGCCGGTGGATCGACGGCATCTGCTATCACGCCATGATGGGCGAGTGCTACTACCACATGGGCAACCTCGCGCAGGCCCTCGAGCAGTACAACGCGGCCTGCACGCTTTATCTTGCGCACCACGATTGGATGACCCGCGTCCAATGGCCGGAGGCGATTCGGCCGTCGGGGGCGCAGCCGCTGGCCAGCATTACGTGGGGCGCCAGCGGCCGCAATCCGCGGCTGGGCGCCATTCCCGACAAGTTCTCGAGCTTCCAGGGCCGGCTCGATAACGAAGATGTCCTGCGGCGCGGCGGCGTGGTCGCCCCGCCCATGCTCTATCCGATTCGGGCCGATGAAATCGTCCGCTGCACCGCCCTGGCCATTCGCCGGCGGAACGAGTTGTTGGGGCCCATCGGACCGCACGATGCGACGACCGCCCGGCTGATCGAGGCCCTGGCGGCCCGGCCGTCGCTGGCTAACCACTGGTCGCAAGCGTGGGTAAGCGCCCAGCTCGGGATGGCCTACGCCGGGGCCGGCAAGCTGCCGCAGGCGGTTGCGGAACTGAAGGCGGCGGAGCGGATCGGCGGCGTCTTCGATCATTCGCTCACCGGCATGGCGCTGCTGGAACTCGGCAAGATCGCCTTCATTCAGAAGCAGTACGACCTGGCCGCCAGTTACTTCCTGGAAGCGACCTTCGCTGGCGTGCATGGCGCCGACGCCGACGTGATCGAAGAGGGCTTCCGCTACGGAATGGTCACGCACCTGGTCTCGGGCAAAAAGGCGCTCTACCCCCCCTTGACGCCGGCCGCCCGCGCCGACCGCTGGGCCCAAACCCGTAGCCTGCGGGCGCTTCAGGCGTCGCTGAATTTGCTCTCGGCGGAAAACCATCTGTCGCTGGGAAGCGCGGGTCCGGCGGCCGCCGCGCTGGACGAGGCGGCCCGCCTCATTGCCCGCCGCGAGATGCGAACCGGCGAAATCGGCGCCCGGCACGCCTATCAGTCCGCCCGGCTGGCGTTCGCCCAGGGCAAGCTGGCGGCGGGAGAAGCGGCCCTGGCCGATGCGATGACCTGGATGCGGAGCGGCGGCCGATGGCTCTTTCAGATTGCGCTGGCGGACCGCCTTTTTGCCAGCGGCGGCTTCACCGAGCGGGTCGCCGATCAACTTTACGAGGCCACGCTCCGCGATCCCGCCGCCGCCGACTGGGCGATCAACCCGATGGAAACCCTGGCGGTGACGCTGGCCAACGTCGAGACGCCGATGGAGCACTGGTTCGTCGTCGCCCTCAGCCGCAAGGAGAACGAGAAGGCGCTGGAGATTTCCGAACGCGTGAAGCGGCGGCGGTTCTTCAGCACGCTGCCGCTTGGCGGACGGTTGCTGGCCCTGCGATGGGTGCTTCAGGCCCCGCTCGCGTCCCTTTCCGCAGACGCCAGGTTGCAGCGGCAGGACCTGCGGGTGAAATTCCCGGGTTACGCAGAGGTCTCTCGGCAAGCCGACCAGGCCGCCATTCGGTACAAGGAACTACCCCTGAAACCCTCCGACGGGAAGGAAACGGCCGAATATCGGGAGGTGGCCGGCGCACTGGCGGCAGCCTCCACCACGCAGGAACTGCTCTTGCGGACCATGGCCCTGGGGCGAAACCCGTCGGAATTCGTCTTCCCACCGCTGCGAACCGTCAAAGAGATTCGCAAGCGAATGCCGGAGGGCCAGTTGGCGATCTGCTACTTCGCCACCTCGCGGTTCGTCTACGCCTTCATGTTCACCAACGAACGGTACGCCCATTGGCAGGTCGAGGCGCCCGGTAAGATTCAGCTTCAAACCCGAGAACTGCTCAAGCGCATCGGCAACGTCAACGGAGATTTTCCCATAGGCCACGACGTGCTCGGCGACGACAAATGGCGTGAGGTCTCGACGTCTCTGCTGCAACTGCTCACCCGTAACGCCCCGCCCGACTTCTGGGGAAATTTTGACGAAGTCGTCATCATTCCCGACGCCATGCTGTGGTATGTGCCGTTCGAGGCCCTGCAACTGCCGGAACGCGAACGACCCACCTCGCTGCTCTCGGCGGTCCGCGTCCGCTACCTGCCAATGGCCTCGTTGCTGATCTCCGACGATCGCGGCCGGGCGCCGGTGGGCGAGTCGGCCATCGTCGTGGGCAAACTCTTCCCCCGGGATGACAAGGAAGCGGCCCAGCAGGCCGCCGAAGAACTTCGCGCCATCTTGCCCGACGCCGTGATCCTCGACGAGGCCCTGCCCGTCCCCAGCGGGCTGGCGGTCAAGCGGCTGAGCACGCTCGTGGTCCTTGACGACGTCACCGAGCGTGTCCGCGGCCCGTACGATTGGTCGCCGGCGCGAATCGACGAGGGCAAACCGGGGGCGGCGCTGGGCGCTTGGATGAGCCTGCCCTTCGGTTCTCCCGACGTGGTGGTTCTGCCCGGCTTCCACACCGCCGCCGAGGACGCGCTTAAGGATGGCGGCGGACCCGACCTGTTTCTCTCCATTTGCGGCCTGATGGCGTCGGGAACCCGCACCGTGCTGATCAGCCGCTGGCGGACGGGCGGGCGCACGGCGAGTGATTTGATGCGGGAGTTCGTGCAGGAGGCCCCGCATCAGGCGGCGTCCGCGGCCTGGCAGCGGGCGGTGCTGCTGGCGATGGACACGGAAATCGACCCGCTGAGCGAGCCTCGCGTCAAACTCCCGCCGACGCTCGAAGCCCCCAAGGCGTCCCACCCATTCTTCTGGGCCGGCTACCTGGTCAGCGACATCGCAGGGTCGCCGCCGGCGGCGCCCGAGGAGTAGCACGATACTGAACAAACGTTCAGACATGGGTCGAAATCACCCAATTTCCTCGGCGAATTTGGGTTTTTTGGGGCCGACCCCGCTCGCAATCGTTGACATTGTGCTCCCACGCCGAATATCCTCCAAAAGACGCTTCGGGCAGCGGTTTGCATGTTGCCCGCGAGTGGGACTTGGGGGTCGCGAGAATTTGCTTCCCCCTCGCCCTAACAGCATTTGTTCACCGAGGTAACGCTACTGAGCCGGAATTGAGCCAAGCCGTGACGACACCCCTTCGAAAACGCCTGAGCGGTCTCTCTCTGTGTGCGCGATGACGCAGCGCGAGAGGGACGGCTCAGGCGTTTTTGGTTGCGGTGGCGGATAGCCGGGTGGCTCTCAACCTGCAATTGGAGACATAACCGTGACGACGGGACACAAACGGCGGGAACGACATTGGGTTTGTTGGATTTCGTCGATTGCTGCACGACTGGCGGTGGTGGGCGCCCTATTGCCCGCCGGGCCGGCGATGGCCAATCATTTCGCACAAGGAGATGGCGTCAACTACCCCGACGGCCCGCTGGGTGGCTCCGGTAGTGGCGGTGGCGGCGGTGGCGGCGGTGGCGGCGAGGGGAACTATTCGATAGCGGGGGCTTGGACCAGCAATTGGGGAACGCCGCGCAGCAACTACGTGATATCCAACCGCACCATCAAAATCGCCGACGGGAATGGTGACCCAGACGGCAACACGGCCGGTGACGGCTTCGAAATCGACCGTTATTTCGACCTGCGGTTGGGGGTCTCAACCAATCCGGATTTCGGTGACCCGATCTACTTGCACACCGAAATGGCGCTCATTGGCAATGACACCGGCGTCTTCGACATGGGCACGGCGTACTACTATGACTCCGATAAGACGTACACAACGGCTGATGTGCTCGTCGCCAAGTTCGGCATCGAACGGGCAACCAGCGGCGACGACGCCAAGTTTTACGCACAGATTGGCGACACAGCCAACCGCGCTTACAGCCTTTCCGGCTCGGTGATGCCGGCCGATAACACCCCCTACGCGCTGACCAGCCGGATTGACTTCAGAGAGGTTGGCGCGTCGTGGGAAGGTCGGCTGACGGTGTGGGCCAACGCCAAGTACAGCGACTACACGAGCGCAACGCCGACCGACCGGCTCGTGGCGCAAACGGCGTGGGTGGACCTGGGCAGCCAGAATTATCTCGGCAATCGCCTCACCCTGGAGACGACGACCAACGGCGCCCCGGCTGCGAGCAACAAGCGCTATGACGACATTCACATTTCCCATAGCTTCGCGAATGCGAATTTCACGCAGGTCGATATCGGGACGGACTCCCAAACCGATGTGCTGCAAGACGGCCACTACAACTGGGATGTCGTAGAAAATAGTTCCGGTCCGGACGACGGGCTGTCGTGGTCGATCGGTTACGACCAGATCGGCGACTTCTGGGAAGGCGACCTTTCCATTCATGTCGAAAAACTGGAAACCGCCGGCTCGATCACGGCGGTAGACGAGCTTCTTGCCAATCGCGACGGAGTCGCGGGGGAGCTGCGGCAGGACGGGATCGCCGTGGTGGGCGGCTTCCGGCTTCGCCTTCAAAACCTGGCGGCCGATCCCTGGCTCTTCAAGACGTATCACCATCTCGACGATGGGTCGGGGAGCGATTTCCAGATTTGGATTCAAGATGCGTTCGATCAGACATTGACGCAATTCAGCGACACCATTTCCCACACGTTCGGCGACGAAGCCACCAACTACACG
>Ga0180438_10000412_pt1 | contig 84874 bp, 126 predicted proteins | sample SS_ome_12_FD_132455 | JGI IMG/M metagenome (GOLD analysis project Ga0180438, IMG submission 132455) | Hypersaline lake sediment archaeal communities from the Salton Sea, California, USA - SS_3_D_2 metaG | ecosystem: Environmental > Aquatic > Non-marine Saline and Alkaline > Hypersaline >... | reverse complement strand
TGCCGGTTGGCATCCGCGCCCAGCTTGAGTAATTCTATCGTAGCACGGGGCAACTGTCGGGCCATGTCCATCGCAGCAGAGCCAACGCCCATCATCGCGCCTTGCAGGGCACCTTTGAGCAAACTGCCCTGCTTCTCCACCCCGTCCAGCGTGCGACCTAAATCACGCAGTTCCTTCTCGTAGTCCTCGGCGCTGATTTCGCCCTTGACGAATGCGCGGTGCAGTTCCTCCATCTCTTTGGCCGCGCGTTCTGTCTCAGGTGTGACCATCCCAAAGGCGCGTTGAATACGCCTCGCCGCGTCCTCATATTGGCCGATGGTGATTTCACCGCGCTTGAGCGATTGCGTCAGTTCGTCAAGAGATGTTTGGGCAAGTGCCACGGGCGAACTGACCGTCTCGGCCAGTTTTAGCCGCTTGGCAGCCTTGGATACCTCATCAAGTCCATCGATGAGTTCGTTGAATGTCTTGCTTACGCCCGCATCTTTGGCCGTCAGTTCGACTTCGACTCGCCGCTTGACCACTACCTACCCCTCGCCCGCGCCCTATGCCCGGCCACAGTCGCCTCCATATCCAGCAGCGCCAGGTGCGTGTGGATGGTGTTCCAATCCTCTTGGAGCAACTGAGACGGCGTGCAGTGGTATACGTTTCGACATAACTGCAAGACTGTCCATTCCCACGGCGGTTGCCCCCCGCCGGTGAACAGCCACCGTCGCAGTTGCTCCTTCAGTTTTTTCGCGTGCTCGCTGTGCCCCACACCGCGTCCAGCAGTGCGCGTACCTCATCATCGGTGAGCAGTTGGTGGACTTTGGGATTATCGGATGGTTTGGGCAACGGTTGGCCCTCATCATCCACCCAATTCCAGTCCACCACGTAGCCGCACACCTCTGCCGCGTTACGTTCATACGGCAGGCGCGGGTCGGCGGCATTGTCTCGCTCCAGGGAGGCAACACGCTCGCCTACCGTCGGACGGCGCACGTCCACCCAGGAATCCTCGCCCTGCACAGCCTCGGTGCCCACGCGGATAACACGTTTCCGTTCCGGCATTTCTGCCCTTTCCGCGACTAGGTTGCCACGTCGCTATGTGTGACCTCGCCATCCGGTAGCAACGTCGCCGTGACCATAATCGGCCCCGGTTCGCTGCGGTCGCCCGTGAACGTGAAGTTCTGGATTCTGGCTTCGCAACTGAAGCGGTCAGAACCGACGTTCTTGTCCGGCATATAGAACCGGAACGTGCGTGCGCCTGGACTGGCTGCAAAGTACCAGTCTTTGATGATATCCCACGCCTCGTTAGCGGTCTCCGAACAGATGATGTTGAGCGTGAACGATGCGTCCTTGCCACACTCCAACCGGTTCGGCCACTTGCTGTCGAACGTGACGTATTCCCCAATGTCGTGGTCAAAGTTGGCCTCGACACTGTTGCTCGAACCGCTGAGTTCGCGCAACGTGTTCGTGCTGTCATCCAGCCAGATACTCACATCACAGGCATTGAACGCTGTAGTGGTTTGTGCCACTGTCCCTACTCCTCGGCCCCACGGGCCTACCTATCGGCCCCCGCGTCATCAGTGCGGCGCGGGTTCTGCCGTCAAATGCCCCTCGATTTCCTTCTGCCAGCGCCGGATTGTCTCTACGTCCTCATCCAGCGCCGCCGCTATGGTGCCGGGGTCCGCCTCCAAAAAAGCCTCCGCGTCTTTCAAGCCCGCCACCTCGTTGACTTTCTCGGCCCGGCTTGCCCAGCCTGGCAGCACTTCCAGTGGAGGCGGCTTTACCCGGCATATCGCGCCCTTTCGTTCCAGGCGCGCCAACCCGTATTCATCCAACCACTCCAAGCGATTGAACGAACCAGAGTGCAAAAACCGTCCCTTGCCGATGTCCAGCTTGTGCAAGATGCGGTACATTGCCATAATATAGCCTTTCTCAGTACACCCAAATGGAGAGCGTGAAGCGTGCGCCGACATAGGTCGCTTGTGAATAGGGGAACACGCCCCGCCTGCACTCTTCCAATTGCCACGCCTTGATACCTGTACGACTAAAATAGTCCTTGGTATCTTGTGCCTCTAGCACATCCAGTAGCGCATCCACCGCTGCCACCACCGCTGCATTGTCCTCGCCAACGTGGCTACGCTGTGATGCGAACAGGTCCACGTAGATGGTGATGAGCTTCTGGCGTCTCCCGGCCTGGAACGTGCCCCTATCCGTGCCCCCGGTCGGGTCCATTGCCAACGCTTCCCAATACACCTGGATCAGCGGAAGGTCGGCGGCGGGCAACCCCTCGCTGAGTTCGTCGTAGGACTGCCCTGTGGTGATGCCCGTCGCCGCTGAAAGCGTGGTCTCTATGGCATCGCAGATTTGTGCAATGGTGACTGCCACGCTACTCCTCCACTATGCGCCCGATGACGCGGCCCAATAGGCGGTATATCTTGTCGGCATTGTCCTGTAGGGCACGGGTTAGGTAGAAGCGCCCAGGCATATAGACGGTGCCAAACTCTTGGTAAGGTGCATATTCCACGTTGCTGCCCACTATGCCCACCAAGTCCCTACCCCTCGTCAACACTTCCGGCGTAATGCTGGCCCGCAGGCGGCCTGTGTCCACCGGCGCATTGATGCGCGCCTGGCGGGTGACGATGAGAGTGGCATCGCGCATCGCCTGGAGCATCGGCGGGCCGTGCAGGTCACGCACGATTTGGTCGCTCTTGGCGGCCAATTCACGTAAACCGCGAATCTCTGCTTTTATGTCTGCTTTGGTTGGCATCAGCCCAGGCTCGGACGCATATAGCGCCCATCTCTCAATAAGTGGGCCACATCTGGGTCAAGTTGGCGGAATAACTCAATCGTGCCAAGTTCTGGTGTTGCGATACTACTCGCCATACCTCCTTGTAAACGCTTGTGCCACCGCGCACTTTGCATAATCGCTGCTAGTTTTATCGTATGCGGTATAGATGTGCTATAGCCCCACCGTCCCGTAATCCTCACCGTTGGCGTTCCCCTTCGCGTCGTCACCGTTGGCCTGAATCCTCTCCTGCTGGCATAGCTGCCCGATGTGAATGAGTAGTAATCGCCATTCGGGTCGGTCATCAGCCAGGTGTACGGGATGCCCCGCGCCAGGGCGTTGAATATCGGGCGCTCCGGGTCGCCTGCGAACGGAATCCAATCCCCGTCGCCCGCAAAGTCGGTCGTGGGCGCGCTCCAGGCCGTGTACGTGTCGTCGCTGGCAGAGTCCTTGACTGCCACAGCGGTGATGGAGGTGCATTCGTCAATTCTCTGGTATGGCCCACCATCTCCTGTATAGTAGCGGGCGCTGGCTGTCGGGTCGGACACGAACCCATCTGGTCGGTTGCAGTAGTTGTTGATAGCCCGGCTTGCGCTGTCCAGCAACATCGCCAGTTCTACGTCATCCGTCTCTGCGGTGAGGCTGATTTGGGCGCGCAGTTCGGGCACGGAGGCATAGGCCGCCGAGGTGTCGGCCAGACGGGCGCTCGACTTGTCCGATTCCCCTGGGCTGCTTCCATAGTAGCACGTCTTGTACCACGTCGTAGAGGCCCCGTCCGTGTCAGTGTAGGTGTAGCTCTCCGTGGCTGCGACCAGGGTGATGGTTCCATCCAGCGTGGTAAAGCTGCCCGACTCAGACGTGCCCGTATAGACGCGAATGATGGTATAGCCCGCCGCCATCACCTCTGTGATATTCTCAACGGTGACAAAGAGGATATTCATTGTATCACGCCTCGTCTATGTTGCGTAGCGCAGGCACCAGCCCCTCGCTATGCCGCGACTCTGGTCGCAGCCGTTCCGCTGCCCGGCTGTCCGGGCGCATCCAGTCGGCTACGCGCAAACTAGGCCCAATGCTCACCGCACCCATCAAAGCTGCATAAGACCACAGGGCGTGCTGCCTGTCCCTCTGCCCGATAGTGCCATCGGCGGGCACGAGGGGAAAGATGAACTCCGCATCGTAGCTCAACACCGATGCCCGCTTGCCGCGCGTGTCTACTGCCATCAGGCCCCCGTGCCCCACTCGCCGTAGGTGAATGTGGTGCCGTCGTCACTGATGGTGGCTGCCTGGTCCGTTGTGGTTCCATTGTCTGCGTACAGCGTCGCTGTGGTGCTGGTCGCCGTCTTGCGATTGCGCCACGCTTTGTAGAGGTAGCCAAGCTTCGCCGCCAAGGAGGTCGTGGCGCTAGGCGCTCCCTGCCCTGGTTCGGCGTAAGTGTCTGTTGCCAGCGCATCCACGACCTGGGCATTGACCTGGGCGGCAGATAGATCGTTGAGTGCTGCAATCTCGTCACTGAGCGTCTCTAGTGTGTCACCGTCCGCACCCGTTCGGGCCACGTAGGTGCTGCCGGAGTCTGCCGCTGTGAGCGGGTACGCACTCGATTCATCGAACTTGGCCGAGGTAATCGCATCATTGGCCAGCACAACGCCATCAGTCCCGGTGTCGGATAGAATGGCATCCACGTTCGTGTCAATCGTATTGAGCGTCTGGGCCGATGTGTGAATCGTCACAAGCAAGTCCTGCCACTCATCGCCTGCCGCATCGTGAAAAAGCACCGTCACACGGTCTGCCGTCATCTCATCCGTCGAGAGTGTCACCAGAACCACGCGCCCCGCCCCGATAGCCGTAGGCAGCGTGTCTATGTTGCCATCCAGCGCGCCGTCTTTATATACCACTACATCCCCAGAAGCCAGCGTTGGATTATTTTGAAATGTGTCAGTGTCGGACTGAGAGACCAGAGATACTTCAAAGTAGAATGTAGCGCCACGTACCGGTGGGACTTGCGTTGCCATCGTTCACCTATCCAGCATACTGCAAGCGGCTAAGAAGCTGTATCAGGAACGAATCGACCATCGGTCCAGCCAATACGGAACCATATAGGTTATACACGGCCTCGGCCTCCGCCGACGTGCAGCCAAGCGCGGTCCCCAGGCTATCCCAGTCATTGCTGGCTGCAATTTGGTCCATTGAGGCTTTCTGGCTGGCTAAATCGTCCTTCACGCTCTGCAAACGGTCTATCACATTTCGCACAGCGCCAGCTAGTTCACCCGCTGTCCTCGGAACAACAATTTGGTTCGACATTCTAAATCCTCCTATAAAGCGGCCATCGCCGCCGCGACAGCCGAGACTTGTCCCGATGTCAATGTACAATCATATAGTGCGAAGGCTTGACAATAATACTGACAATGGCGAGCAGATACCCCACTTTCATTCCTTCCTCCGATGATGACCGAACTCGTCGGCGCACCACCCCATCCGGGGATAGTTAATCCCTCGGCCCCGCCGTTCCGATAGCCTTCACTTCCGGCAACGCATAGATTCCCCACCACGAGTCCTGGCGCTGCCGCACGAGCCGCACCATTTCCATAGTATACCATGTTGTTTGTATAATACGGATAGAAGAAAAAATTATGACCGCCGCCATCATATATGCCACAGAGTACTCTGACAGATAGTGTCTGACAATTTGTATATTGGATGATCATGCTCTGACTCTGGTCATTCTGCGGCACGAACGTTGTCGTCAGATAATGCGTGCTTCCGTTGAACTTCCATCCGTTGACTGCATCCCAATCCGGCTGCACGCCCGTACTGGCATCGTTGCCATTCCCGCTCAGGTCCGTTAGTGATGCCGCATAGCTCGCCGCACCCTTTGGCTGGTAGGCCGCCCAGATGCAGAGGCCATCACCGTTCGGGTCCCACCAGTTCGCCGCCGCCGCCGCCACCCTCGGCTGATAGACGCGCATCCCCGCGCCGATGGGTACGATGCGCGTGCCTGACCTCAGTTCAATCATTCAGTCTCCAACAAAAACGGGGCTGGCCCCTCCATAGAGGGAACCAGCCCCGCGTCTCCTGCGTTCCAGGGGCGTTGCTATGTGCCTATTATACCACTTTCGGACGCTCTAGTCAATGGTTGGCGCGATGCGCCTCTCGCCACGCCACAAACTCATTCCAGCCCAGCGTCATCGCACCAACGTGGCCGATTTTGACAGATGTGTCTACCGCCAGCTTGAACCCCAACGCCACGCAAGCCTCAGAGAACATTACGTCCGGCCCCACGCGCTGCGGGCCATAGCGAAAGTAGTCGGTACGCTCCGGTCCCAGGCGTTCGTCCACCATCGCTTCGAACACGCGCCGACGAATCAGCGTAAATGGTAGGCCTACCGTGTCCACGGGCAATGCCGCACCCTCCTCGAACTGAACTACCGGGTCATAGTACGTGCCCACCAGCGGCGCGTCCTCCGGTTGCGGCTCGTGCCGTCTCAGGATGACGGGCAATGGCGGCCAGGTGCGCCGCGTCACGAACGGGCACACCACGTCATATTCCCAGTTGGCCTCATTGGAGCGCAATCGTTCCAGGGTATCGGCCTCGAATATCTGGTCATCGTCAATCATCAGCAACGTGTCGCGCCCCGTATCCATAAACGATTGCGCCACTACGTTGGCGGCCTGGTGGCCCGGGAGTGCTTGGTTGGGCACAAGCGTCACGTCACCCCGCCGCAAGCCCCTGGTGATGAGCGCCGTCCAGGCCGCCCAAAAGTCCAGGGAATGTGGGCGCGTGGGGCGCACGGCCACACAGACAGTACCCCAGTCGCTCACCTTCGCCACCTCTCCGGTGGTTCCAATGTCTTCCAGTCATCCGGCTGAATAAACCTCCCCCGATACTTGTTCCCACTCAACGCGCTGTGCTGCCCAACGTGGTAACAGTAGGTGCGCGTCAAATAGGCTATCTTGAATCCAGCGTTACGGACCGCCTCACATCGTGGTGCCATCGGCCTGTCCAGGTTGCCCCGCTCGTGGTGTTGCGGGCACTTGAGTAGCACGTCCCGGCGAATGAACAGGAACGTCCCGCCTAGACTCTCGCAGTACGTGACTTCCCGGCTCACCTTGTAGCCTTTGAGCTTGGCCCCTGGATGGTGAGCGCCAGCATCCCGACCTCTTTGTGGCTCTCCATCGCAGAAAGGCCCCTAGAGAGCCAGTCCGGTTCAACGTCCGGACACAATACATCGTCATCCGTCAGCACAACCGGGTCGGAGAAGCTGCCCCAGGCCAAAAGGTTTTGATTCGCCATCGCCCCGACGTGCTCCCCTCGCAGGTATAGGTGATGGATGCGCCCCGCCGCAAATTCGCGCTCCAACCAATCCACGTTGCCTGAACAATCATCGACAACGTGCAGTCGGTACGATGCCCGCGTGCGCGCATAGATGTGCTCTAGCGTCTGTTGCAGGTATTCCAGGCGACCACGGGTAGTCACCAAGATGTCGGTGGTCACAGGGCGTGCTCCTCTTTATGCCAACAGTAGAAGTCGTGCCCGTGCGTGAACTTTGAGATTTCCCGTATCTTGTACCCCCACTCCTTCAGTCGCCCCGTCACGTCTCTGGTCGTGCTGCCCATCTGGTTCAGGTTCCTCTTTATAATCTCCACGATTAGCATCGGCGTGAACGTTTCGATGAGCGCGTGCGCCCCGCGCAGTACGTGTGCCTCTGCTCCCTCTACGTCCAGCTTGATCAGATCAACGTGGCTGATGTGGTTCTCCTCCCCCCACAGGTCCAGCGTCGTGACGGACACAGGCAGTTCCGCCCATTCCCCAAAACGTAATGGCTTGCCCAGTGTGGCGAGGCCCCGCTTGCGTGCATCCAGTGGTGCCTTGAGTATGCCCGTCCCCGGCACATTCGATAGGGCCACCTGGTAGGTATGCACGCTAGGAATATACGTAGATGCAATGACCCGTCGCAAGACAGCCATAGAATCAGGGTGCGGCTCGAAGGCGTGAATGGTCAGGTCGTGCAACATCGCTCCCACCAAGCAACACTCCCCGTGATGTGCGCCTACGTCCAGCATCACGGGATGGGCGAGACTATGCAGTCGCTCGTACATAAAGCCGATGCCGGTTATGGCTTCCACCTACTCCCCTGCCTCTCCTCAAATGTGCCATCACGCTTGAGTACCCACCGACAGTTATTGGCGCTGCCCGACTGGTGGCGGCAATGGCGGGCATCATAAAAGCGCCAGTTGATGCCCTTCTCGCTCTGCTCACTTTGCGGCGGACGTTTCTTGCTTGGCATATTCTGGTGTATCGCCGTCACGAACTCGGAGCAGTCCACCGTGTTCGCGTTTAAGTAGTTCGCTTGGCAGACCAGCGCATTGTCCCAGGCAGAGCGCCCCACGGCATAGGGCGGAAAGTCCTCCCCGGCTGCATTCCAGTCCTTTCTCTTGTATAGCCCACGCGGGAATACAAAATAGTCAAGCGCGCCCTTGGCGTGTCGCCTGCCGTGCCCCTTGGTGTAGTCCAGTAGCCGTTCTTTCCACTTGCCCGAAAACTGGATGCGCTGCGTCCAGTCCACGTCCCAGCGTGCCCCGACCAACAGGAACGACTCGAATTGCTCACGAGCCAATTCCAGCGCCTCATCAATGCCCCAGGTCACCACGTCCGTGTTGCAGTACATCACAAACGGCGTTTGCGCCAATGCCTGCCCGCGCAAGAACACGTCACTGATAAGCGGCGTGCCCTGGTCATTGCGCTTGCCATCGGCTACGTGAATCGCTTCCCATCTGCCCGCCGCTTCTGCCGTGCCCAGGTCATCGCAGAAGAAGATCAACGCTGGCTTGGGCCTCATCTGCATCCAGGCCCCGACGGTGTTCTCTTGCCGTGTCAGCCACGGCTCTTGCCACTGCCGGGGGATGGTGAGCACCGTCACCTCTGGCGGAGGCGCGTGTGCCGTGGTCAGGATGCGCGGGCGGATCGTCAAGGTCACGGTAGCAGGGCGTGGATTGTCCCTCTGCGCTTTCTCTTCCAGTAGCCGGGGCGGATACTTTTCCTTCGTCAGCGCACGCACAGCATCCTCAAAGCCGCCAAACAACAGCCGGTCGGCATTCTCCCGATGCCAGCGCACCGCGTTATGCGCCAGGTGCTTGTGGTCGTCAAAGTGCGCCAAGATGTCGGCCAGTGCTGCATTGTCGCCCGCGATGACCTCCCACGGGATGTAGTGCTCCCAGGGCTTGACACCTAGGCGCGGCTCCAGGTCGGGCACGGTAGGCATAATGGGAATGGCCCCGCAGCCCAGCACCTCGTAGTATTTTATCCACATTCCACCGGCGGGCCTGCCCTGGCACGGGGCAAAGGCGATGAATCGAGACCGTCCCAGGTGCGCGCTATAGTAGTTGAGCATCGTCACCTCGTCGCTCAACGGCACATCAGGATGGGCAAACCCAAATTGCGCGGCGTGGCTATGGCCCACACGCCACGGACCTCCTAGCTCCTGAATCTGCTCGTGTAGCAGGATGCGTAACCCGTATGGCCCCGTCGGCCCTTTCGACATTGCACCGATGCACATCAGGTCCAGCGGCTTGTCCTCTGAGAGATTGGGACGCGTGAAAAACTGCGATGCGCTGATGGCATACAGGCGCACCTCTGTGTTCTCCGGTACATTCATATTCGTTGACCACAGGTAGGGGAATGGGGTAATCAGAATGTCGGGATGGTAGTGGTCGAGGGCCTGTTGGGGATTTCCTTTCCAGTGGTCGTGACCGTACATCAGCAACGGGATGGGCGGGCGAGACAGTAGAGGCACCTGGCGGCTGTTGTTGATGTAGGCCCAGTCATACCGCTTCCAGTCTATCGTGTCCCATTCCGAGTGCCGATACACGTCGTACATCCCCGCACGGGCCAATCCCCGCCGCTTGTTCAACGTGACGTGGGAACCGCCGGGGCGAAAGTGATTGTCGAACCACCTGTCGCTGAGAATGTAGACGCCCCTGGGCGCATTCAGCGCCGGGTCCACGCCAAAGGCAGATGAAAAGTCCTGGTGGCATTGCGTGAATCGGTCGTCACCTTGCTTGGCACACTGGCGAGAACACTGGGCAGAGCAATGGCAATCGTGGCCGACGAACTGGTTGGATTGCGACAGGCGCGATAGCCATTCGCTACGCTGGCATATCTCGCAGCGATTATACTGCGCCGATGGCCCGCCATAGGTGTCCACTGCCCAACGCGGCACGTTGATGTCATTTAGGTCGAACTCCGGTTCGTTGTCGAACCAGTACTTGCGTGCCGCTTGCAGCAATTCCGATGTGCCTTTGTAGGTCAGCGGTTCTGGCTTATCGCCTACTCTCGGCCTGCGGGTAGGGGCTGGACGCACCGTGCGCTTTCGGCCTTTGCGCTGGCGCTTGGGTTGCGGTTTCGGTTCCGGCGTCATAACGGGCGGCGGTTCCGCGTTCTTGCGTGCCTGCTTGATGCGCTGGCTCAATTCCCGCCGGCGTGCTTTATCCTCCCAGGGGTAGAACGTTGGCGCAGGTTTGGGCAGTTCGATGATCGCACAATCTCCCCGCTGCTCCCACTCTTTGGCAATGCGTAGGTTGACGCTCAGGATAGTCCCCGCTGGATAACGCTTGATCTCGCCGTGTTCTTCCACCTGCATCCAGTTGTTCAGCAGTACCTTTGCCATCTTCATCTATCCATCCAGTCTCCTGCGTGGGAACTTGCCCCCCGTCGCTGCCTGCACCACATTCTCAAATCCATCGAACAACAGCCGGTCGGCGTGCTCTTGGTGCCACTTGACGGCAGCCTGGGCGATGTGCCGGTGGTCGCTGTAGTGGCCCAACAGGTAGGCCAACCGCTTGTTGTTCGCCCGTATCTCTGAGAAGGGGATGTAATGTACCCCCGGCTCGATGCCCAGGCGCGCCAGGTCGGGCACTTCGGGCAGGATGGGAATTGCCCCGCTTCCCAACACCTCGTAGGTTTTCATCGCCATTATCGTGGCCGCTTCCCCGCCACACGGCCCGAACGTGGCATAGCGCCCACGGCCTATCTGGTCCACGTACACGTTCAGGAATCCATTGTACTCTGACAGCGGCGCTTCGGGCAGCGTCATCCCGTGGTTCGGCTCGTGCAGGTGTAGCGTCAGGAATCGCCCCGGTAGGCTCTCCAGTTGTCTCTGAAATGCCTTGCGCGGTGCATAGTGCTGGGATGACAGCGCGCCTAGCACCACCAAATCCACGCACTTGCGTGTCGGTTCCAGGTTGGGGTGCGTGAAGTAGTTGCCCTCTCCGGCTGCATACAACCATACCTTCGTGTGCTTCGGCATCGTCATCTTGTCCAACCACAATTGCGGTGATGGCGAGATGACGTGTTCCGGCTGATAGTGATTGAGTGCTGCTTGCGGGTTTCCTTTCCACGGGTCCCAACAGAAGAGAATGATAGGCACTGTGGGGCGTGGATAGAGCTCCACCTCTCGCCGGTTGTGAATCAGGCACAGGTCGTATTGCTTCCAGTCGATGCGCGGCATATCGGACAACAGGAACGGTTCGACTTGGCAGGCACGGGCAAAGCACCGCTGCTTGTTGATGTTGACGTGGAATCCGGCCCGTGTCCAGAACTCCCGATAGCCTCGTTCCGTGGTGTAGAATACGGCCATCTTGGGCGCATTCAGCGTCGGGTCGTGGGCTACGCCATACCAGTAGCAGGAGTGCATGTGCGTCCACCACTCGCTGCCCTGGCGCTTGCAAGAGGCGATAACTTCCTCTCTCAATCGCCCCGTGTTCTTGCAGCTGTGCCGGTGCCAGCGATTCGTTTGCGTCGTGCGCGATGTCCACTCTAGCGCCTGGCAGGTTTCGCATCGATAGTGCGTCGGGTCCGGCCCGCCGTGTACGTCCATCTGACGACGGGTGACGTTGACTCCATCCACCACGAACGGCCCGCCCTCATTGTTGTACCAGTGCTGGCGCGCCTTGAGCATCAGGTGGCTATTGCGCCTGCGTTCGATACCCAGCTTAACCAATGTACCACACCCCCTCAACCAACTGGCGTACTGGCTCGCTGGCTAGTCCCCAATCCGGCGGGTTGTCGTACAGGCCGCGCCCGCTTCGGGTGCGCCGCTCCTTTGATTTCCACTTGGGCTTGCCCCGGTGCGCGCCACCGCTGCGCCGGTAGATCATCGGATGGTCGCACTTGTAGATGGTGCCGATGAACTGGCAGTAGCGCGTGTTCCAGTGGATGTCGCCCGTGCGCTCCCGCATCCAAGAGCACACGAATCGCCCGTCTGTATGCACGTCGCTAAATGAGGCTGCCCACTCATCAAACCCCCGTCGGTACTCTGCGCTGAACAGCAGGAAATCACCCGCTGCATTGGTGTAGCCGCCCCCGTGGTCCAAGCCCCGGCGTGCGGTCATCTCTTGCCAACTCTGACCGAAATGTCCCGCCGGGACATCATACCTACGTGCGCGATAGATGGTTTCGATGTCTAGCGGCTGATTGAGCCGCTGCCACACGTCCGGCCCTATGGCATCATCCGGGTGCGTGCAGAGCAGCCAGTCGCCCGTGGCCCGCCGCAATCCCACGTTCACAGCGAGGAACTGGCAGAAGGTCATTCGGCCCGCCACGTCAGGGTGAACGCGCTTGGCGTGTATCTCCGGTGCCACCACGTAGCAGGTGTAGCCGTACTTGGCGGCCAGTTCATAGGATAGATAGTTCTCGTCCAGCGGGTTCCACTCCACGAACAGCCACTCTACGTCGATGCCGTGGCGCTCTGCCTGAGCTTGGTTGTACTCCGTGGCTGTCAGCGTGCGGCCCCTAAAATCGCCGCCATAGTTATCGTTGCGCCCTGCGGTGATGATGCTTACTTTCATATCTCCCCCCGCTTCACCCGCACATAATGCCCCAACACATCCAACGGCCTACGCTGGAAGTGCTCAAGTAGCCGCTTGTCTTGATAGGCGCGTGCATCTCGCCGCAACTGTTCATTGTCCTCTAGCGCCTGTACGATGCGCGCTGCCTCCTCCGTGTCGCTGCCGTCTATCATCAGCGTTACCGGGTGACACAACATCGCCGGATACGTGGCCCGATAGTCAGCCAACACGATGCAGCCCAGCGCCGCCGCTTCTGGGGCAGCCTGGCCGATGTATTCATCTTGGCGTGGTATCCAGGCATAGCGGCATCGCGCTACTTCTTGCAAGTAGCGCCGCGTGCTCCACATCTGGCGTTGCGCCACGGCCATAAAGGAGCGCGAAAAGTCCCACGGTTGAGGATGCGTAACCTCCATCCCGAACTGCTCCTCTAGCTTGGCGCGATAGGCGTCCAGGTCTTGAATGTGCCGGATACCGTGTGAGTCCAGGAACAGCCGTTGGCCGCGCTGCTTGTAGCTCACCACAGACTGGAACGACTTGGCGGATGCCACCATCGGCCAATGCGCCACGGCGGGCAGCTTGTTGCTCTTGTTGCCCTCCGGTGCCATTCCATCGAACGTATGATCCAAGAACAAGTCATAGCCATAGCGCGGCTTGTCGCCCGTCCAATCGCCGCACTTGTGCTCCCCAGCATAGTAGGTCCATAGTACTCGCGGATACTTGCGGAACAGGTAGCGGGGCAGAATCGGGTCCACGCTAATCACCACATCGTACTCATCCCACGGCACGGCGTCGATGGGCACGGCCTCTTGTGCAGTGCGTAGGGCATCCAGGGCAGCGGGCTGATGGTCCTTGAGTCGCTGGTGCATATGCGAAGTGTAGGGCCAATCCTCGACCACCCATACGTCTCCCTCAGTGTGGAATAGTAGGCCGAAGTTCTTGCTGCGCAGCATAAAGTCGCCGATGACACTCTTGGGGTTGTCCCACCGATGGGAGCGCCAGGTGTAGCCGGGTACATATCGCTGCTTGACGATGGCAAACCTCATTCCCGTTTCCTTTCCAATAATTCACCCAAGATGGACATCGGGTACTCCCAGAACTGCTCTTTCAACTTGCGCTCCTGGTGGGCCAGCACCTCAGCACGCAATCGCTCGTCGGCCTCCAGTCGCTTGATGCGCTCTATCACGCTGTTCCAGTTCTTCGGATCGATGTAGCCCTCCAAGTGGCAGAGCCGGTCTGGATAGCGACCGTGACCAGACAGCACAATGCACCCACAGGCAGCCGCCTCAATAGCCGCTTGGCCGATGAGGCCCGATGGCCCGCGCTTGGTGCCCCGCATCAGCACAAAGTAGCGGCACGATTTCACCCGTTCCAGGTACTTGCGTGGGGATTCGATGTTGCCCCGCGCTGCCTCCAGGTAGGAGGCGGCATAGTTCCACGGTCGCGGCGCACGCACCGGCAGACCAACTTGTTCAGATAGCCGCTTGAGGGCGTCCCGGTGGTTCTTCTCCTTGCGTAGCGCCCGACTGTCCAAGAATACCCCGTTATCGCGCTTGACGTAATGCAGCACGTCATCAAATGCCCGCTTGCTTGCCAGTGCCGGGAAGGGCACAGATACAGGCAATCGGAACGGGCGTGGCATCTTTATTCTGAGTACGTGGTCCATAAACACGTCGTAGCCGGGATAGGGCGCTTGGCAAGAGGCTTTGTAGTCCGGCGCTTTGTGTTCGCCCGCATAGTAGCACCAGAGTATCTTCGGGTATCGTGCCGTGAGTTCTGGCGTCAGACACGGGTCAATGGTGATGACAACCTCGTAATTCTCCCACGGCACCTTGCGCCAGGGAGTGGCCTTGCGCTTGGCATACAGCGCCGCGATGCCCTCTGGATGCAGCCGCTTGAGCATCCGGTGAACGCCCGTCTCGTGTGCATCCTCTATCACGTAACAGTCGGCGCGCAGTTCGTATATCATCCCATAATTCTTGGAGCGCAGCGCGTAGGCATCCAACATCTCGTCTGGCGTTGACCAGCGCGTGGTCTCCCAAGTGTATTCGGGCATATAGCGTTGAGTGACAAAGGCCAGTTTCATCGCGGCTCCATCAGCCAGTTTCCCGGCGCAGGCCAGTCTATCGGGCGGATGGTGTAGCGCATCTCGTTCACCCAGTCCACGACCTCACGTACCGTATGCCCCCGGCGTTCCAGGGATTCGTTGACCTCAACCACGATGACAGGGCGATGCCGGTTGATGGTGTCTCGCGCCCCGCGCAGCACCTCCAAATCCCATCCATCCACGTCTACCTTGAGAAAGTCCAGGCGCTCCCAACCATAGGACCACCACACAGGACTCTGGGCATTATGCCCCCCGTACCCGTCTAGCGTGACAACCTCGACCTCTGTCGTCTCCTCTTGCGCCTTGCCGATGGATGCGCGCCCCGCGAACCACAGCGTCTCGGTGTGCATCCCAGGCACGTCGCCCAGGACAGCCAGATTGGCGATGACGTTCCCGCCCAGCCTATTGTGCTCCAGGTTAGCCAACAGCTTGGCATAGGTATCAGGGCACGCCTCAAATGCGTGTACCCATCGGCACAGCCGCGCAAGGAGCATCGTGTATACGCCAACGTGCGCGCCAACGTCCACGGCCACCCAATTCGACCGCGCGTGCTCCACAATCCAGGCCATCGTCTGCTGTTCGTCATAGGTATAGGTGCGCGCCAGGGATGGGTAGTAGTCTACCAGTTCGATGCTGGCGTAGTCTGTGAACGTGCGGGTCAGTGGTTCAAGCACAACCCATCCCACCTATCCACCGGCCCCGCCCTCAACGCCCCGGCAATGGCCTTGCGTGCGTGACGCAAGGTGAACCAGCGCACCAACCGCCGCAGTGGTTCCAGTCCGTGCGCCCTTGCCGCCAGTAGGCTAGAGCGCACCGTCTGCCGGACGTACTCCCAGCCCAGCATCTCGTACCACTCACGCTCTGACTGCCTCCCGATGCCCGCGCTCAGTTTGTCCAGCAACACCCGTTCGGCGTGTGCATTGGCGATGGTGACAGGCCGATAGTCCTCCCCGATAGAGACAGGCATCACCTCCCAATGCGCGATGCCCCCGGCCGACAGCGCCACGCGCAGCATCAACCCCAGACGATTGTACCATTGCGGTGGCACATCAAACTGCCAAAAGTTGAAATTGCCCAGGCTGTAGGCAATCAACCCATCCCGGTACTCTTCAATCCCCTGCGGGCAGTGGGGGTGGTGGCCCACGACCACCGTCGCCCCGTGGTCCACCAGCGAACGGGCAAAACGCACTTGCCCCGGTGACGGGTAGGGCATATGTTCCTCGCCCCAGTGCAGCGACACAATCGCCGTCTTGGTGTCCTTGAGCAGTTGGGCCAACTGGCGCAATATCCGCGCCTCGCCGCGCCCATCATAGGCGAATACCCGCCCGCCACAGAATCCAACGCCTTCCAGTACACACCGACGGCGCACGGTTAGCGGATGCGCCCCGGCCCCCGCCACCGAGGCCAATGTATCCCGATAGCCCAGTTCCCCACAGTCCATCGTGTGATTATTGTCCAGGTGGGCCACGTCGATGCCTGCCACGTCCAGCCAGCCCGCCATTATCGCTGGTGTCTGGAGTCGAATGTGCTTCTTGGCCGTGGGGGGATGGTCGGTGAGCGCCGCCTCCAAATTGAGCAGGCACAAGTCGGCCTCTGCCAGTGCGCGGTGAACGTGCGTGAACGGGTAGTGCTTGCCCTCAGCGGGTCGGCAGAGGGTATCACCTGCGGCAAGTAGTGTGGTCACTTCTCATCTCCAAAAATGCCCAAGAGAACAAGCATTCCCATCATAGCTGAACCTATAGGCAACCAATTTGCCAAGAACACCTGCATCCCCGTAAGCTCAGGATGTAGTATCCAATAGATGAGACCGTAATACATTACAATGCCAGCACAGCCCAATACAACAAGAAAGGCCAATACATCTATGATTCGCCAACCCAAACCCCCACGCGTGCGTGGAGTCCACTGACCACGTGTCGGTTTCCTCATTCTATCCTTCCCCAAACCCCCACGCGCGTGTGGAGTCCACGTCCACATCCAGTTCTTGAATAAGAAACCCGTGCTTGCCTCTCGTCGTCAATGGCAGCGATTCCACCGCCCGCACCGTCAAGTCCACGTCATCCCCCAATTGCACCTTGACACGCTGATAGAGAGCCGCCACATTCACGCCTGATTCACGCGGCACGAACAGAAGGTCTACCTTGCCCCGCTCTTTCTGGTGGTATCGGAACTGGCGCAAATTGTCGTACAGGTCGCCGTGGTCATTCAGCGCAGCCGGTGACAACTTGCGTCCCGTCTTGGTGATGACGAACTCCCAGCGCCGCCCTTCCACATCCAGCCAAATCGGATAGGGCAAGCCGCAGTGTTCGCAGCCCACACCACCCCACACGGCCAAGTCGCCCGTTTTGTACCGCACGACGGGCGTGGCGCGTGCCACAAATGAGGTCGCCACAATCTCACCCACCTCGCCCCGCTGCGTGACGTGGGAGCCATCGGGGCGGAGTAGTTCGACGATGCCATAGAACGGCAAGACGTGATACGTGTCCGCGTATAGGCAATAGCCAGCCAGGGCAGATAACTCATAGCTGCCATAGTGGCTGAATATCCGCGCATTCTCACCGAAGGCACGGCGCATCATTCGCTTCTGGAATGGATACAGTTTCTCCGAGGCACACAGTACGCCCGACAGGGGCAGCACCCGCCCCCGATCCACCAGGAACTTGGCGAACAGGTAGCCCGCCGAGGGATAGCAACGGAGCCATTGTGGTTCATAGCCCAATGCCGCATGCCAGTAGTCCTCCATCTGTTCATCGGTTAGATGGAAGGAGGAGAACCGCAGTTCGTTGTATGCGGATACAAAATCTATGCCCTGCTGTGGCCGCCCGCGTAGGACAATCTGCCGGTCCCCCTCGCGCCACATTACGCGGTGATACTGGTGCGCCTTGCTCGCCAACTCACGGGCGAACGATTCAGGGTCGCGGTAGATGCTGATGGGGATGCCAGAGGAGCCGCCTGTGCTCACACGGTAGCGGCCTTCCACGGGTAGGCTAAAGTCGTCCAGCCGGTCACGCAGCATCTCCCGCGTCAGCCAGGGCAATCCCGGCAAGGTCTCAGGAGAGGGCAGGATGCCTTGCCACAAATCGTGGTATCCGGGCAACTGGGCGGCGCGGCATAGCGTCTGACGTAACATCGACCGCTGCCACTCCTTAATGGTGGCAGGCCCCCAACGTGAGGCGTCGCGGAGAAAGTCGAGCCACTTACAGTATGCGGGATTATCTAGGTCTTTGTGCCGCCTCATCTATTGCTGCGCTCCCTTACTTGCTCTAGTGCCCCATCTTGAGCGAATAGCTCAAAGTGCAGGCGCGGCTCAACGCAATATCCCCATCGCTGTTTATTGCGACTCCAGACACGGAATACGATATGATGGTCGTCTACCACCGCGCGAATGTGGATGCGCTCTTGGCGCTGTCCTGGATAGCCTAATCGCCAACCTGTGCCAGGGAGCATTTGGTCAACCATCTGCCTTGCTTCTGCTGGTGTCAATGCCTCAAGCATCATTTCGCTCTCTAAGGTGGGCAAGGCAGGACTCGAACCTGCGAACCATTGGACCCAGTTTACAGCCGGGCGCATTTGCCGCTTTGCTACTTGCCCATCGTTTCCATTGTACCACAAAAGTGGCTCCTGTGTCTATAGCCACGGCACTTTCAATCCCGGCACTTTGCGCTCTGGATGCCCCGGCAGCAAATCGCCATTGTGGTCACGGTGTACTTGTGCGGGCAGCCAGCCCAACAGGTCGGTAGACTGCACCAGCGTCATCCCGGTGCAAAATCCCTCCCGTGTCCACTTTGGCTTGACGCGGTGCCCCGGTGCGCTCACGAACTGGAACACCTGATAGCGTCCATTCTCCTCTATCGTGCGTGCCAACTGTTGCAGGCCGGTGAACTGCGTCGTGTCGTGCAGGATGACGAACTCTGTCAGCCGTCGCACGTTGCGCCAGTCCCGGCACGCCTGGGCATAGGAATGGTCGCCGTCGATGAATGCCAGGTCGAACCGCTGCCCCTTCTGCCGGTACTCTGCCAGCACGTCATCGCTTGCCCCCTGCCTGAATTCAATGTACTCTGCGATGCCGGGTATCAGGTGAACGTTATCCCGCCCGTGGCGCTGATCCACGTCGATGGTCCACACCTTCGCCTTGGCGTGGTGCTGCCGCGCAGCCTGAGCTAACACGACAGCACCAAGGCCTGTGGAGGTGCCTATCTCAAGCAACGTGCGCGGCTTGAGAAGATGGACCAGTGCAGACAGCAACAGGTAGTCCTCAATGAAACAGCCCTTGCCCCAATAAGCACGTTCTAGCCAGGTGTAATCTAAAAGCGGATGGGACACTGTAATCCATTGTGCGCCCTGTCACCTACCAGCGCCCTTACCTCGTGTATTTGCCCCGCCCCCGGTATGACCAACTCATCCACCTTTTGCAAGTTGTCATCCAGTGCCCACACCATCCCGTCACCTGATGTCCTGTCCTCGCGGGCCGGGCGATATAGCGACAGGCCGACGTAGAACGCCTTGTCCGTGCGCGCCAATCCGCGTAGGTAGTGGCGGGGAGACATCTGTGTGATGCGCGTGCTTGGCCCCGTGATGCGCAAGATGCGTTGTGGTCCCAGAGTGTATAACGCACCTGCCTCGGCATAGACATTGTGCAGCCCATTCCAGCGCACATCGAACGCCTCGGCCCCGACGTGGACCACGTCATGCGGATGCCAGCCCAAGTCGAATGTGCGAATGACCTTGGGTAGTTCATCGCGCCAGTGTTCCACAACATAGAATCTATCCCCATCACACCAGATAGAGTTCATGCGTGGGTCATCGCCCTTTTCACAATAGCGCCCCGGCCATTCAATGCGCCCCTGCTCCCACTCCCGCCACCAGCCTACCGCGTGTGTGCCCGACAGCACGGCATACAGTGTCCCGCCCCACCAGTACAGTTGATGGATTTGCGGGTCAGGGTCACGCTCCAGCGTTCGCAGTCCCCCCAGCCACAGATCGGCATCATAGGCCACGATGCTATAACCATCCACCACGTACAGGTGTTCATCGCTCCAGGTCAGGCCGCCCGCACGCCCCTGTGTCTCCAGGAGCACGTCGAGGCCTTGCCCGTCCCAGTGGAATATCTTGTCGTAGCCCGCGATAAGCAGTGGTTCTATCACCGTTTCATATTCACTTGACAAAATCTCCCTAACCTGGTATACTAGGGGCATACCCACATACTCAGGAGGCCAAAATGAGTTCATACCCCGTTAAGCGCATACTTAAGCGAGACAACTATATCTGTGCATATTGCGACGGCCCAGCTACAGAAATAGACCACATCGTCCCCCAGAACCACGGAGGGACACACGAGGACAACAACTTGGTTGCTGCCTGTAGCATATGCAACTCCGTTGCTGGCGGGCAACTCTTCTCTTCCTTAGCAGAGAAACGCAAGTACATCAAACTACACAAGAGGCGTATCCCTCGCCATGTCCCCCCATATGATAAGGCTTATCCACGCCATACCTACAGAGTGAGCGATGATACCCATAAGCGCCTCAAAGACATTGCTGCTGAACACAGCGTCACCCTGAACGGCGTTCTCCGATATGCCCTACATCTCTTCATACAGGAATATGATAGTGGCAAGGTTACGCTACCAATACGCGAAAAGACCGTCCGAACCATCATCATTATAGAATAGACGCACCTACAAGTGGCCTGGGGTTTATCGCTTCCCCCACTCCGCCCGCGTGTACCCCTGTCGCTTGTACCATTCCTCATTCGGATACCACTCACGCCGCATCTCTTCTAGCCTATCCAGCGGCTTGTCCAAGAATGCAGCCAGTCGCCCCACCTCAGCGTCAAAGTCGGCATTGAACGTCTCGTAGTCCACGAACAGGGTCTCCACGTCCTGGGCCATCTGTTTTGCCAGTCGCTCATAATGCGCCACGGCTTGGCGGTACTGCAACGGCGGGATGTCGCGCGCCTTGGTCGCCATCGCACTATCGTACACCGCACGCCAGCCCCGGCGCACCACAACGTACTTGGCATTGGCAGGGAATAGCTGATACAGCAGCGGCAGATAGCTGTCCTTGTAGACGTGTGCGTTGTAGCGATGTGCCAAGTGCGCGATACAGGCCCGCTTGGGGCTACCACGTAGAGCCAGCGGCGCGGGGGGCATTGTATCCGGTATGTGCTGCCAGTAGGGATGATGAACGCCCGCTGCTTCCCAAGCTGCCTTGCGGATGGGCATACACTCCCAATAGCCACGCGGATTGCTGGCCTCTCCCGGCTTGAGGTGTTTGCCCGCCGGAATGCCCATCATCGTGATGAGCATCGTCACGGCAGAGGTGCCAGAACGGGCAAAGCCGCCGACCAGGACTTCAGGCATCGGATTGCTCACCGTGCGCCTCCCTGGAACGGGCAGGGCAAGACGTTATGTGCCCAGTCGCCATTCAATAGGCGTATCTCGTACACCTCGCCCGCATCCTCCAATACGACCAAATCACGCAGGGCCAAAGTGTCATCCAGCACAGCCACCGCCGCATCGCCGTGGTGACGGTCTGGACGCGACTCTCGGTACTTGGACACGCCAATATAGAAGCCATCTTTGTCGCGTGCTAATCCCCGCAGGTAGGTCGCGGCCAGCGTAGCGTGGATGGGATGTCGCTCTATCTGGTCCAGCGCCAGACGCTTACACAGGACAGCATCGGGACTCAATACGTATAGTATACCGCCCTCGACGAATACATTGTGCAAACCCGACTTGACGCGGGCCGGGAATAGGTGCTCGTGGAACTCGTGAACTGTCAACGTGCGCCAGCATTGGTCGAAGACGCGCACTCGCTTCGGGCAACAGGCGTTCCAGTGCTCCACAACCCAATGTCGCCGCCCGTTGCCCCAGATGGAGTTGATATGTGGATCGTCATTGGGCGCGCAATAGCCGCGCATCTCCCAGCCGATGCGCTTCAGGCCAACCCGGTGCAGCGTATTGCGCCCCGTCTCTACGACGTGCAATACACCGCCGTGCCAGAATAGCTGATGCAGGTCCCACAGGTCGCCCTCGCGCACACCAAACCCCTCTATCGTGTGCAGTCGTCCATCCAGCACCAGTACGCGCCCAGGATGTCGCCCCGCCGCTACGTATACGCGACGTTCATCCCAGGTGACACCAAACACGCGCTCCTCTGCCTCCAGAACGGTGTGTGCTTTGCGTCCGTCCCAGTACAGTAGGCGACCTACGACGGAGATAAGGCATTTAGGTAAGGACACCGTGCGCCTTTAGCCCCTTCTCGACTTGTGCTTCAATCCAGCCATACGTATCTCTCAGCCCTTCCTCAAGTGGCACGATCGGCTCCCAGTTCAGTACATCCCGGCATAGCGTGTTGTCGCTATTGCGCCGCCGCACGCCCTGCGGCCCCTCGACGTGTACCTTGTCCACCGTAATGCCCGCGATGTTGGCTATCAGGTCCACCAGCCCATCCACGGTAATGGCCCTATCGCGCCCAAACTGCACCGGGCCGGGGTAGGGTGACTCCATAAAGCGTAGCAGCCCATCCACACAATCACCGATGTGCATATAGGAGCGCACCGCCTGCCCATCGCCCCAGACCTCGACTTCCCTGGTGCCCTTGAGCTTGGCAACGGCCACCTTGCGACACATCGCTGCCGGTGCCTTTTCGCGCCCACCGTCCCAGTCCTGGCGTTCATCGTTCCATTCGCCCGCCCAACTGCCTTCAGGGCCGTAAACGTTATGGAAGCGCACGATGCGCGTGTCCAACCATCCGGCCTCCCTGTAGTATTTGCACAGGTGTTCGGCGTGCAACTTCTCCCAGCCATACGCACCCTGCGGATCGGCGGGATAGGCGTCCTCCTCACGCAGCGGTAGGGCGTCCATCGAATCTTGCAGATAGTTCGGATAGATGCAGGCACTCGATGACACGAGGTACCGGTCTACGCCCGCCTGATGGGCAGCCTCTATCATATTCACGTTAATCATCGTGTTGTTCCTGATGATTTCCGCATCGTGGGTGGTAATGAACCCCATCCCACCCATATCGGCGGCTAGGTTGAACACCCGATCTATGCCCTCACACGCCGACCGACAGTTGCCGGGGTAGCGCAAGTCCAAGGGCCGCCAGTCGTCGGCCTCGGTTGCAGACCATTGTGGGCGCTTGATATCTGCACCGCGTACCCAGAACCCTTCTTGCTTGAGGCGACGGACTAGCCACGTCCCGATGAATCCGCCCGCGCCTGTGACGAGTACTCTTGTTTTTGTCATCTTATATCCTTTCACCTAATCCAAGCCCAATGTACCGTGCCCCCTGGGCCTCCACCTTCTCCCGGTCCAGGTAGCGCCAACAGTCGATGACCGTCTGCCCCTCACAGAATGACACATCGCGGAACTCTGGCAGCATAATGGTCACGACTACCACGTCGGCAAAATCCACGCAGTCCCGCAATCGCTCCTCACTACGCGGGCACGCCACCAGCGGGTCATAGGCCACGCACCGCTCGCCGTAGTGCTCCACCAGGAACATCCCAACGCTCTCCTCCGTGACATCGGTCCCCGGCTTGAACGTTAGGCCAAGAACACCTACACGCTGCGGTTCCAGGCTGTCAATGATGCGCGTCAGGCGCACGTTCTGGTATCGGTTGACCTTGTGTACTGCCTCGGCCAATGGCGACCACGTTCCCGCCGCTATTGCCGTTGCGATGACTGCCCCAACGTCACGCGGGAAACAGGCCCCGCCGAAGGCTGTTCCAGCTTTAAAATACTTGTGCCCAATGCGGCTATCGTGGCCGATGATGCGCGTCACCTCGTCCGCACTTGCACCGGGGAAGCCCTCACACTCTTCCCCTATGGTATTGGCTACGCTGATTTTGGCTGTTACCGCGAAATTCAAGTTGACCTTGGCGAGTTCCGCATTGACTAGGTTTGTCCGCAAGATGGGTGGGCGATTTGTGCAGAACGCTTTATAGACGCCTTCCATCACATCACCCGCCCGCACGTCACTCTGCCCAATCAACACAAAGTCGGGGCGCTGAAACCCAGCAATGGTATTGCCAAGCGCCACGAACTCTGGGCAGTAGCACAAGCCAACGGCATCACCTAGTACGTGACGGATAGGCCCGTCACAGGACCCTGGCATCACCGTGCTTGAGATGGCAACCACGTGCCCCGGCTTCTTGTCCAGTTCTGGCCGCAGCGCCTTGCAGACCTGGAGTACGAATTTGTTCGTGAATCGCTTGTCTGCCTGGGATGGCGTGGGCACTAATACGAACGTGACATCTGTCCAAGCCACAGCATTCGCCACGTTCATTGTGGCACGTAACTGCCCCGCTTTCACTACACGCACCAGAAGCTCAGGCAACCCCGGCTCATAGATGTGTGCCTGCCCAGCATTGACGCTCTCAATCACTTTGGGATTATTGTCCACGCCAACGACATTGAATCCCTGTTCGGCAAATGAGGCCGCCAGTGGCAAGCCCAATTTGCCGAGGCCAATTACGGAGACTGATACCACCATTCCTCACGCTCCTCTCTGAGCTGCGGGAACTCATCCAGCAGCATCGCGTACAGTTCGGCGGCCCGTTGCCGCCAGGTGTGGCAGGCCAACACCCGCTCGTGTGTATTGGCCGCTACCCGTTCCCAATTGCCCTGCTCTAACAGCCATTCCAGACCCGCCGCGATCTGAGCACAGGCTTTGTCATCATACACCGGGATGTCATCGGCTTTGAACTGACGGTACTCCTCACTACGAGGCTCCTCAAATACGGCATAATGCACCCACGGCTCCCAGTATTCCCCCGACACTTGCGGCATCGGGTTAGACAGCAGCGCGGTGCCCGTGGCCCCACAATCAAAGATGCGTGGCGGGCGGGTGGCAGGCGTGCGATTCAGGTGAACCACGACCTTGGTCCGTGCCAACAGGCGGGCGTAGCGCGGGCCAACTGACTTGCCGTAGGTGCTGCCATAGTGCCAGCCCTTGCGCTCGCAGAACTGTTCCAGCCACTTGTCCAGGGCAGGCCGCTCCCGGTTGAATGCATACACACAATAGAATCCCACGTCGATGTCACGGCGCAAGCCCTGATCGCAGTAGAATCGCTCATTGACGCTATAGGCAAAGCGGCGCGCTGGCAGCGCCTTGCCCAATCCCGTGCGCCACCTGTCCAGGTCATCGTGGTCCAGCAGCACCAAGTCGGCGTTCGCTTTGGCCCGCTCCAGGCGCGTGCGATAGTGGCTATCCGTCAGGGTGGGATATAGGACGTGCTGCACGACTGGGGGCAGATTGTGAATGCTACGCGGTCGCCCCGGCAGGATGGCAGAGTGCGATTTGAACTTGCCCTCATCCAACCATACCACGTCGGGCCAGGGGTTGCCGTTCTCCGCGATGGGCAAATCAGCATCCAGGCGTAACTTGAATGCTTTGGGCAGGACGTGATGGTCCACGATGAACTGCGGTACCTCATAGGCGAACCCACCGTCGATGCGGGGAAGCCAGCGATACCATTCGTCACGGTGCAGGAGCAAGACGCGAATCGGTTTCACTACTTCTCCTTTCCGACGATCAAGAGGGTACGTGCCAATACCCACGCACCACAAAGGGCTACTAGCCTTGATGCCCCACATCGTCGCATAATCTTGTAATGACCGTGCCACGTCCGGGGCAGCCGCAAGAGCACCTTCCACCACGGACGCTTGTAGATACGCACTATAATGTCGATTGGTGCCTCAATCGGATCCGGCACCAGCCACGGCCACCAGCGCGTGACGTGATAGAGAGTGTCACCCTCCAGGCCGCCAGGGTGCAGCGCCATCCATTGCCCATTCCGCAAGTAGCCCTGCACAATGCCTTCAACCGCATCCTCTACCCATACCACAGTCTCATCAGCAGGCACACGGTCCTCCACACTGGCCCAGGCGTAATCACACATCCAGATTCTTCTCCTCCCACTCCCTCACTTTGGCCCACGCCTCGGCACTATCTGAACGCCCCGCCACAATGCCTCGCCAACGACGTGCGGTCATTGGGAAGTGCAAGATCGCAGATGTATATTGTCTAGCGTCCCCATCTATATAACGTACAATTGAGTTCCAATGATTCGTCAAGACCATCAGCCGCAACGGATGTTGCCATAGCGCACGCAGTAGCGCCCCCTGGTCCCGCTTGCCCCACCGCGCCCATTCCTGATGCCAGCAACGGAAGAACGCGGCTGTGCGCTCATTGCGCTGGAAGGTGAATACGCCGCCGTTCAACTGTATGAGTTCGTCCGTGCCGATGATGTTGAAGGTGTATTCTACCTCGTCGGCGTTGTCACTGCGCTTCATATTGCGGGCCAAGTGGTACTTGCCGGGGTTTTTGCAGATGACCATATCCCACCCGTCCAGCAGTGGCTTGAACAGGAACGATGGGTCGGCAACTATCTCGGTATCGGCGTCCAGGTACATCACGTACTGCCAATCGTTCGGTGCCAGGTCATAGATGCGCGTCTTGGCGCTACGCCCGCCAATGTCTGCATCCAACACCTCCACCCACACGTCCTCCACGCCTATCGGCTCCGTGGCTGCCAGTGCAACCTCTACCCGCTGGACGTGCTCCCGAAAACTCAGCATTGACGCCTGGGCACACTTGCGCGCCGGTTCGCCAAAGGCCACATAGTACACGCCACGCTTGCCGTGACGGTCACTCTCTAGCGCTGCCTTGGGTACGTTGCCGTGGATATCCTCGAATACGGCGCGGTGGTCCTCTACCCAGTTTCGCACGCTGTACGGTTCCGTCAAATCGCGCAGTTTTTCCGGGTCGTACTCCCCAACGATAGCATCCCGCACCGCCTGCTCCATCGCGCCATAGTCGCCCGCCGGGAATCGGTATACACCGGGTGAATCGGGTATCAGATCCAGCATCCCCACGCCTATCGGGATGACAACGGGCACGCCGCAAGACAGCGCCTCCAGTGGGGGCATTGGGACACCCTCAATGCGACTGGCACACAATAGCACGTCGAGGCCCCGGTAAAAGTCGGGCAGGTCGTTGATGTGGCGGCGGCGGGTATGGACAGGCCAGCCCTTGCCACTGCCGACGAACGTCACCTCATCGGCCAATGATGCAGCCAGCCGCGCCACCAGATCCTCGCCCTTGCGCCCGCTACGCCGGTCCACGAATCCAGATAGGCCGACCACAGGCGAGTCGTGGTCGCGCTTCGGGCCTGGTGTGAACTTGGCGCGGTCCACAGGCGCACGCACCAGCCGGGTCGGCCCGGTCGCCTTGAGCATCTCCGCGTACATCGGCGCGCAGGTCAGCCGCAGCCCAATGCGCTCTGCGGCCAGGTCCCACCAGAATTCCTTGTACGGCGTGCCCTGCTCATAGTGGGTGAAGAACGCAGCGGTGTGGGTGGCAAAGAAATCGCTGTGCCGTTCTGCGAACTCGATGTAGGAGGAGAACCAATTGAGGTCAGCCTGGTCGCTTGGCCTATCGCTGATGGTCCAGGCGGGGTCACTGTCTGCCAACAGGCGGGCCAGACGGGAGAGGATACCGTGCTCGTTGTGGTCCTTGGCATAGTCTCTATCTACGATGTGAACGCGCACCTATCGCCTCCTCGCCGCCATCCCAAACTGATGCCCGATAATCATACCCCCGTTCCATTCCCTGCCAAGAAGCCACATCCGCACCGGCACACGGGCCAATGCCCGCAGTAGCGCGCCCTGGTCTTGATCGCGGTACACTTGCCATTCCTCACGCCACGCCTCAAATAGCGCATCCGTCGCCTCACATCGACGCACGAACATTACGCCCGCCTGGAGAGCCAGGGGGCGCATCCAGTACGGTGCCATCGCCGCCTCACGGTCAGCCTCGGAGCAATGCCACAGGAACGCATCATCCTGCTGGCTACTTGGAGCCATCGCCACGTCCCATCCATCGGCCAACGCCTGAAACCCCACGCTCACATCCTGATATGGTCGCGTGTCAGCGTCCAGGTAGAGCGTTTGGCTATACGGACTCAGGATGTTGAAATGTAACTTGGCCCATCGCGCGCCAGGATGGTGGTCGGTGAACGCGATGTGATGCACGTCCCGGCGGCGCGTGCCCCAGAATGTGCGGTCGCACGCCGGGCCAATGACGCACGCAGGCAACCAACTATGCCGACGCAATAGCCCGATGCTCATCAGCGCCTCACGCCGGGCACGCTCACCATAGGCCACGTATATGACACCGTTCACTCCGCTGGCCCTCTCCCCCTATCACTCCACGTCGTCGGTAGCGTGCAAATTGTCGGCTTGGCGCGGTACACGGCCCGCAAGAATGAGTGGAACGGGTCGGTGCTATCCACCCGCTCCTCATCCCAACAGTTCATCAGGTAATCGGTATCACTACACCGATTGACAAACACCATCCGCCAGTCCAGCAGGGGCACGGCCAGGTAACAGGCGGGATTGCGTCGCAACTGGTCTGCCGTGTGCAGCAAATCCGCTGTTCGCGCCTTGTCTTCCTTCTCCCCCACGTCACGGGCCAGCACCTCATAGTCGTACATCGGGGCGGCCACTTGCCAGGTATCGAGCAGGTGATAGCCGATGGGCAGCAACTCCAGGCGCATCGGTAACTCTGGATTCCATAGCAGCGTCTTGGGCCAGCGCAACTCATACGTGCCGCACACCACACCAACGTGGCCCGCGACCTCGGCCAAGGCCATCTTGCCCGCCTCTTCGTGATCCAGCAACACGATGCCCGACGTGTCGGAGTCGATGAACTCTAGCACGTCCGAAGTCATGATCTCTGCATCACCCTGGTGAACCCAACGGAGCGCCAACTGCTTGCCCACGTCCACCCAGTCGCCAGGGCTGTGATGCACCAGCTTGCCCGCCTTTTCGATGTCCTTGACCGTCTTCAGTTTAATCCACATCGTCGGGCCTTTCCTTCGGGCGGTACGTGCCCGCCAGCCACTCACGCAGCATCGCACGCAGCAGCGCGCTCAAATTCACGCTTTCCCGTTGCGCCTTGTCCATCACGGCATCGCGCAAGTCGGCGTCAAGCCAGAAATTCACCTTTACGTCCATGATGCGGTTGTCGCTGTCCCGTTCGTATATGTCCACGTACATATTATACCCGCAAACAGCCGCGCCGTCAAGGGTTTGGGCCTCAACGGCACGGCGCGGGAGGGAGAAGGGGCCTCCCTCACGCTGTCATTATCAGTCTACAATCTCCACCCAGTTGGTCGTCGCGGTCGGCTGGAACCTGGGGATGGCCCCGTAGAGCACGTAGCCGTACTCTACCGCCGCATTTGTGACCACCACCCGAACACTGACGCAATCAAACCCGTTGACTACATCCAGTTCCTCGGTTCGGAGTTCGATGCAAATCAGGTCGTCCCCGTCTCCGCTGGCCTGGGTCAACTGCGTGATGCTCTTGCCGGTGATGACTTTCGCGCCTGCGCCTGCCGTGCTGGTCGCCTGGCGGATGGAGCAAGCCAGCGTTGCCGTGGCCTGCATATCGCCAACGTTCAGCACCAGGACTGCACGATGGTAGTTCGCCAGCGATACGTAGGTGCTATCCGACGTGCCTGCACCAAATGAGTCGCTGTACTGAATGGACAGAGGATAGTAGACCTCGGTAAATCTCTGCGTGTACTCAGGCATTGTCTATTCTCCTCTAGGTGCTCACATCGCCAAGTATGACGAAGGGCGAAACTTGCGTTGTGCCATCCTGATACGTGAGCGGCGCGCTCAACCACGGCTGCCCGTCAACGCGATGCACGACACGCCAGCTTGTCTCGTCCCAGCGCCAGCGGTCGAACTTGGTGCTTTCCACCGTCGTGGCTTGCCGGTCGCCGATCAAGTAGTACAGCCAGTCGGCCAAAATCACGTCGCCCGCCGTGCCGATGCGCGGGCACTTTTCGCTCCAGATGACCGGGAATCCCAGCAGATAGCCAGGAACCCCGTCGCGCGCATTGGGCTGCCATACGTAGCTGGCATTTCCCGCTGGCCCGCTCAACTGAATGAGGTCAGCCATTGCGCTCTGGGTGATGACCCATACGCCGCGCCCAGACGGCAAGAAATTCTCCATCATATTGGCTAGGTCTGCGTATCCGATGGCTCCTGCTGCTGCACGCGCTACGTTGATGGTCGCGCCCGCGTTGATGACGCCCAGGGGTTGGCCCGCGCCGGTGCCCTGGATGAATGCATAGTCCTCGTGCCACGCGACGCCCCCGACCATGCCCATCGGGCCGGACAGGAACGCCTCTAGGCTGATGGCGCTGTCGTCCAGTAGCTCATCACCCGCGCGCGTGTAACCGTAGAGCTTGTGCGCCACGAGTGCGATCTTACGGAAGGACGGGTCGCTCTCGGTTTTCTCCGTGGCTTCCTCACCCCAATAAAACGCCATGCCACCGAACCAATGCGGGACACCGCTGGTCGTGCCAGTCTGGTCCAGCACCGGGATGTCGATTTGTCGGCGTCTCATCGGGATAACGGTCGCCCGACCTCGGACGATGCCCATCTCCGCTTGCGCTGCTTGCAGTTCGGCCAGGTACTCGGTCGGCACCAGGAACCCGCCAGAAGCACCGATGGCTTCCACCAAATCCTTGCCCTGTGACGGGCCTGCACCCTGTTTCGGTGCGTCTTCATAGAATGTTACCAGCCGGTTGTCGGCTTGCCCGGTCTTGTGCCACGTACCCACGGCATACAGGAACTCGCCCCACGACTTGAACGCCCCGCTCCCAGTAGCCGGTCGCGTATCAGCCTTGGCCTCTGCCTGTATCTCTTCGGCCATCTGCTCCAGTTCGACGGCGCTGGTCTCGATTTCCTTGAGCTGCACGCCCTCGGCTTTGAGCTGCCGGGCCTCAGTCAGCATCGGTTCAAGTTTGGCCTTGTCTTCTGCGGTCGCCTCTTCGTTCGCCAGGATTTCCTTGGCCTGGGCAAAGAGTTGACCGCTTTTGGCAAGTCGCTCTTGCCACTTCATTTCACTCATCGCTTACACCTCCAATAGTATAGCGATTTCGTCTTGTTCCACGCCGATGAGTTTCAGCAGTTCCTCGGAGGTGGGTGTCCCGTCGGGCGGCCCGGCCTGCTCGTCTGTTTCCTCCTCATCAGTTGCGGCCTGCTCGGGTGCGGCATCGTCTGTCGCGGCCTCAGCAGGTGCGGTATCGTCTCCGGCATCGGTCGCCGGTTGGTCGCTCTTTTCCTCTTCTTCTGTCTCTCCGTAGCCCGGAATGTCCACGCCCGCGTCCTCTAGCACTTCGATGAGACGGGCCAGGGCGTTGGCGATGCGCGTGGCGTTACGGGCAGCCAGCACGCGGCCAATCTTGGCATCTGCTTTCTGTGCGTCCTCCAACATTCGGCGGGCGCGCTCCTGTAGTTGCGTTTTCTTGGCATCGGTCAGCCCCGGCGCATTACTCTGTGGGATGCGTGCGATGGCATTACGTAGGTGGGGCAGGTCGATAGAGCCATCAGCGTCCTTGTAGGGAAAGTGGCGAAGACTACGGGGAGTCGTCTTGCCCTCGTCGTCTTTGTCTCCGCCGCTCTCGACGTAGAGAAAACTCCCGTCTGGCAAATCATTCACGTAGCGTGCCGTCCAAGTCACTTTGCCCGCCTCTGGCTCATTGGCATATAGCGCCCTTACCTGTGCAGCCGCCTCAGCCTGGGTGTCGTGTTCGCCCAGTGGTTCGCCGGTCGGGTTGCCGTCCTCGTCCACCTGATATACCCGCCACTTGTCACCCTCACGGATGGCCCGCCAGGGTTTCTCCTCCTCCGGTCCAGCGTCAGAGGCCAGCGATACGCCGGTGCCCCCGATGATCTGTCTGCCCTCTGTACCCGTGCCTGCTGAGCGCCCGCCCAATTCGTGCCCACACTCAGGGCAAGTAGACTCTGCGCATTTGGTATCGCTGTTCCACTCGTGTCCACATTTGGGACAGGTACAGTGCCAGACAGTGCCAGGAGGCGTCAGAGCATCCGCGCCGCCGACTGCCTTGTCGGGGTCGCCGTTGTCGCCCTTGGCAGACACCACAGTCGTGCCAGGAACAAGTCCCCAGAGCACAGGCGAGTACTCCCAGAGCCTGACCGTTTTCAGGAGTCTAGCCCGCACATCTTGGCCCTCTCCATTCTTGACAGTGGCGTGTTCTACATCCAGCGCATCATATCCATATGACCACTCTTGAAGCGCGCCTGATTTGATGCGTGCAAATGCGCCCCGGCCTTCCGGCGTATCCATCAAAAATTGAGTCTTAGCATAAACGCCGCCCGTAACCTCTGGATATTGGTCTACAATAGCGTGAGGCAATTCAGCCCGCGACATCTCCCGAATCTCCAGGGGCTTGCCTAAGACGCGCATTACACTGTCCGTTTTGTGTGAGTCCAGCACCTTCACTTTACTACCACGCTCAGACAGAGTTTTGCGGAACGAATTGGGGAACGATATGTCATTTCCTCTATCCAACACGCCGAATAAAGTTATCACCCCTTCTACGATACCTTGGTCAGCGTCGATGACCTTGGTCCCTATGCTGGGAAACGTTTTGTGTTCCATTGGAATCTGCCTTTGCTGGACATCCAGCCTTGCAAAAATCCGACTTTTGTGTTATACTATTAGTGGGGCTAGGGAACGCGACCCGAACACTCGGTCACTGGCACCGAGCCGCCCCCACCATCAAATATCTGCCAGCTATCCTGAGCCGGGAGGATTTTGTTGTGCCTCAAAAAGTCTGCCAACACTGCGGCAAGTCTTTTTACTCCAAGGGCAATGCCCAAAAGTTCTGTTCTCGCGCCTGCCACTACGAATCGCGCAAGAAACGCATTCCGCGCACCTGCAAGAATTGCGGCAAATCTTTCGAAGTTCGTCCAAGTGAACTGATTTACAACGCTGGTGACTTTTGTTCGCGCAAATGCTCTCATGAATATCGCGTAGGCCCAAATGCCGGGCATTGGACTGGTGGCCCTGTTACCCGTAAATGCCAGCGGTGCGGCAAGCTTTTCACCATCGACCAAAATCGCGTGACCAAGGGGCGTGGGATATATTGCTCGAAAGATTGTATGAATGACATTCCGCTTATCTCTAAAACCTGCCCTGTGTGTGGAAACACATTTTCTGACCGCGCCGCACGAATCAATAAAACTTACTGCTCGGCAGAATGTCAACATATAGGCATGAGGGGCGAGAGCCATCCCCACTACCACCGTACAGCCAGAACGTGCCCACATTGCGGCCAATCTTTTCAGGTCCATCCCAGTAGTAACCGGCGCTATTGTTCGACCGAGTGCCATGACCAAGCGCGCGCCAGCGTTACCAAGATATGCGAACACTGTGGCGATGCGTTTGTTGTTCATCACTTCCGCGCCCAAAATGCCAAATACTGTTCCCAAGAATGCCATTGGCAGGCCAAGACTAGTGGCGCTACTGCCACTTGTGAGATATGCGGTAAAGTCTTTTCCATCTATCCATGCAGAGAAGGGATTGCGCGATTCTGCTCTCGCAACTGCTTCGCCCGGTACAATGGACCAACGTCCATAGAAATACTGCTCCAGCAAGAACTTGAAGCCAGGGGCGTCCTGTTCAGAACCGAATATAAAGTTGAGCGCTGGCATATCGACATCGCTTTTCCCGACCACAAGCTCGCCGTCGAGGCCGATGGTGCCTATTGGCACAGTAGCCCAGAAGTACAAGAGCGTGACCAACGCAAGAACGCTGACCTTGAGCGCAAGGGCTGGATAGTCCTTCGATTCACTGGTGACGAAATTCGCTCCTCTCCTGTGGTCTGCGTGGATGCGATAGTCGAACATCTCACGCCACGCCCGCGCCCTTAAACTCTGTCGGCCCCACAGTGGAGCGCCGCCCGCCTTGTACCGCGCACTTGGGGCATAGCGCTACCAGCTTGCCGTCCCGGCGCACCATACAGATGGTGTCCGTTGGCTGTAGGCACTGAGCGCAGCGCACCTCGACCAGTTGTAGGTTGTTCGGTTTCGTTTGCCTGTCCATCATATCCCAACAAAAAACGGGCCGACCTCATAAAGAAGTCGGCCCGTGTATGTCCTGAGCCAGCGTCAGGGATGGCCCCGACGGGTTATGCTATTGCCAAACTATGCTACCGATGGTCTCCTCTCCATTGAGGCGTCAAGTCCCAGAACGTACCAATGCTCCCATGACCACCTGGAAGTTCTGTCCGCGTTATGGCTGCTTTGACAGGCTCCCAAGACCCTGTAAAAGACAAGGGAGGCAACCGAGCTATGAGCTTGCCATATTCTTTGACTACATCTGCCCTGAACTCTGTCGGCACAATATAGCCGGTGATATTTCCTAGTTCTAGCTCTATCTCGACATTTGGCCCTGCTACCATTTCCACTGGATAGCCAAGTAGTGATTCCACTTCCCCCAAGGCTTCCCAAGATTGGCGCTCTTTCTCACGCATCCAAAGACGTGCACTTCCGCACGATATCACTGCATCGCCCTGCAATTCACTATTAGACTGCAACTGGGCTTGCAGTCTATGTACCTTGAGTCTTGGCTTCGCTATCGGCCATACTTGACGCCGTATTCCCAACACATCAGCTACCACATCCCGTTCCTGCGCTGTCAATTCGTGCGCGCCGTGAATAGGCTCAATCAGCGCCAGCGGCCCCTTGAGCGCCACCGCGCCAGCAGTCGCCAGTATGCCCTTGAGGAAATCGCGTCTCGTTAACATAGTCCCATTATACCACTTTCAGGCGTCGGCGTCAATGGTCAGCAGCCGGTCCACGTCCTCTATCTCTGCATCCAACTGTTCCAGAATGGCGTCTTTCAATTCTGCCTGACTCATCTGCGTCACAGGTGGCAATTGTCCCTGCGCTTCTCCTAGTCGCTTGCGCCCCCTGAACTCTGCGATGCGCTGCCGATAGTCCGCAGCCATTACGGCCACGGCCTCGTGTAGATTGCGCCCCGCCCACTCCCCGTCCGTCGAGATGCCGTGCTTGCGCATAAAGCCCACATCGCGCATTGTGAACTGGCGCACCGGCTCATACTGACGAATAGTCGTAGCCTCTGGATGGGTTGTGAGGATGAGGGCTAACTTCTCCCGCGCCGTTTCACGTTCGGCTGCCGTTGCCCCCTTATCCTCGGCCAAACGCAGCAACGCATCAACCTTGGGCTGCCAACGGTCTTTAGGCATCTTGCGCCCTTTCCTCATCCACCAGCTTCTCGACCTTGACCCCGCACCCGCTCAACACGAACTGTAGCCATAGGTGCTTCGCCAGCTTGACCACGGCGACGAGGTGCAGCTTGCCACAGGGAAGCGCCTGCATTCGACGCGCCATCTTGACAGCAGGCAGGGACAGGTCTTCAGGCAGGCTCACGCTTGGTGCTCCGTCTCTGCTTCTTGTCGAGCTGCGCCTCCAAGTCGGCCACCCGTTCCAGCAGAGCAACGAACTCTAGCGCGGCTTGGCGGGTGTTGAGGCGAATCAGCCGCCTGCCGTCTCTGACGTGCCACTCGTTGTGTTGCTTGAATGCTTCGGCCATCACTCCTCCACCAAAGGTTCAGGGTATAGCGCCCCCACATATGACGTTACGCCAACATCCAATTCCCCCAATGCTCGACGGCAGTCGTCCAGTACCATCGCAAGGTCGCGTACCTTGAACTGCGCCTCCGCCCATACGGCCATCGCCTGGAACGCTGCGGACCAGTCACCGTCGGGCAGATCAACCCGTGAGGGATAGAACCCCGGCAAGGCATTCACCGCCTCGGCTACACGACGCAGACATTCAAACTCTTGTGGCAATAGCGCCACGATAAGCTCCCCCGTCCGGTCATTCTTGCCTAGCGTTTTCATTCTTGACCTTTCTATCTATTCATCCATCGTAGGGCTAAAGTCTGACTCCCAAATGACATCTTCCAACACAAGCTCTATGGCCCGAATGGCAATCTCTGGCCCATGAACAGACCAGCCGAACAGTTCGATGGCCGACGCCATATCGTCCGCAATAACGCCTATCTCTTTTGTGATGTTGCCAATGACAACGTAGGTCACTTTCCAGACTTTCACGGCTTCCCTTTCTGCCCATTGCCCTCATAGATAAACGGGCGATAAGCTGCACAGCCCTGACACTGGCGATGCTCTCTCAGGTTAATCGCTCCACAATAGACACACCTCCACTCTGATGCGGTTTTCTCCTTGTGAACTTCACGCGCAAAAGTAGCCCGTGTCTGTAATGCTCCAAGGCCAATTAGCTCTACCGACCACTCTGGTGGCCCCGCAATTTCGCGCGTTACCCAAGAGTCTCCAGCGGACAGTGCAATGCTCTCTGTGAGCGGTTGACTAACTGTTACCTCAGATACAGCCGCTTGCCCACTGAATATTGATCCATCTGGATATTCCAGTGTCACAAATACCTTGCCCGATGTGAATATGGAAGCCATCACTCCCCTTTCTGCCCGACGTACAGGACGTGCGACTTTGGGCCGTAGCCCAGCATAAAGTCGCCTACTGGCTCAAGTTCAATATGGTCTCCGTCAGCCATATCGACTAGCCCCGGCGCTATTAGCGTGTGCTTCCCCTGTCCCGCCGGGACAATGTAGGGACGTTCCACCATCTCAGGCCACCGCTCACGGGCAGCGGCTAGGATGTCCGCATAGCGGCGCTCTGTCTCGCGCCAAATCCTCTCAGCCAGCTCCTCAACTTGGGCGATTTGCCAGTCGAGGGGGTCGATAGCCGCCTGGGTGTGGGGGATGTGCCAGTCAACGGGAGTCATCGCCCTAACCCTTGACAAACGCCCACAAATGCTGTATACTGTTCTGTAGGGCTAGACGCGGCTTGATCAGCGGTGTTGAAAAGCTCTCTACTGGCAAGGAGCCTGCCCCAACTTGAGAATATGCCAGTTATGTCCTGAGCCAGGAGGATTTTCTGATGGAACACCATTACATATCCGTACCAGCGCACGATATCATTACCAAAGATAGATTTGGCAAATTCCACACTACTCATTTCCCTGAACACCGAGTCTTAATCGCCCCTACTCTTAGTCAAGTCCATGATTGGCTATGGGACTATCCGTTCAACTATTCTTGGCGCGACGGTCTTTTGTGCCCATTCGCTAGCTCGGGAGACCGGCAAAATACTACTTGTTCACACGGCCTACGCACCCGCTGCTTGGGCACGCTGATTACTGAACATCTCATCAACGTCGAGCTACCATATGAGCGAAAGCAGATAGGTAAAGTTTCCTGCTATCGCTGGAGCCATCGTCTCATCGATGCTTACTGGAACATCCCTATTACTGACCTCTTGTCTCTGCCCGATGATGCTTACCTATGCGCCACTATAATTCTTCGTCGTGTCTATCGGGATAGCGGCTGGTTTGAATGGCATAGAGAACTTGTTCGACGCAAGAATGGCCAGCGAACTATGCGTCTTCGTCCTCTCTCACCTCAAATCTAATGCCATTATCGCCCCTATACGGTTGTCGATGGTCATGCTGTTCTTTGGCAATCGCTATGGGGATCCCTTCTGGAAACGCCTTGCAGTACCACCTATTGTCATCATTGACGCCATCAAGATGCCGACAGTTTGCACACTGACGACTAAGTATTGGTGTTGTCAATCTATGTGCCCCTCTCCAAACAAAATGAATCGCACAACCCTTTGGCTTCTGTCGGGCAGCTCCGCGAAATCTGGATGTCTATAAAGCGCATACGCCTCCGCTGCGGCTTCTGTCTCATTGTGCCAAGCATATTCACTAATGGCCTCAGTCACAATATCTTTGCCTAGCTCCTTGATTGCTTGGGCTGCGCGGTCTTCTATTGTATCATCAGCCTCGGCCATAAAATGTCCGTATTCATGAGTAAAGACACCATCATAATAGTTATCGTAACTCAATGGCACATTGGGAGTATATTCCTGTATACTTCGCTTCCTATAAACTGCGCTCGTGCTGATTGTCTGGCCCATATCATCAATGATCCCAAGGCCTACATATTCTTGATTGTAAACTTCTATCAGGCCATGTAAGTGCTGCCCAGACATCCACTGCTCTCGCCCATCAATTGGATTTCTGATAATATATGTAGCACCTGCACCTACACGACCAGCTTGATAGGCTACTAGCAGACCGTTACTAATAGCCTTCAGTTCGTCATCATCGGTTATTACTACATCTTTATCTGCAAATCTGTGTATCCAGTTCTGCCTAAATAGTCTTTCCTCATCGCGTACAACTTGCGGCCTACGCTCTGCCAACTGCTGTATGGCCCATTGGTCAATCTGCAAACGTATTTGCTCAGTAGTAAGTCCCTGTGTGCGCCACCCAATGATCAAATCGCGTGGAATGCTACGACGCACCTCTGCACGCAATTTCTCAAGCTCCTGTTCAATGGCCCGTGCGAATGAGGCGCTATCCCGATAATTGGCCCAGCGGGCTTCAATGATAGCATCGATAGACTCATAAGCAACTTTCACGCCCTTTTTGTGCAACCAATCTAATGCCTCTGCCGATGTCTCAAACCGCGGTCGCTCACTAACTGGCACCGGCTCTTCTGGCATCAACTGCTCCCACCGCTGACTCCAAGGCAAAATTGTACATCTGCACCCTGGATGAAGTGGACTTGATGTCACCTCTTCATAGTCAAACTTGAGCGTTGCTGTTCTGTCACCTACCTGAACGTTCATCCGTCCACCTTGGGGGAAGAACGCCTCTGAGACACCGATGATTTTCTCGTGCATCTCGGCGCAAAAAACGCAAGTTCTTTCGTCAATTTGTGCCCACCATTGCTTCCCCTCGATATTCCAGGCTTCATAGAGGGCGACAGATCCGCGAGATGAACTTCTGATGCTCTCCGTTCGCGCAATCAACTCCGTCCGATATGGTGTGCGCCTCTGGCAAAACCATTGCTGTTCTGGCGTCAGATTCTCACGCTGGCAAATGTCGCGTGCGTCTCCGCCTATCCACTGGTCAAACATCAACCGCAAGCCCCGTTGCGTCCTGGGGATAGACCATCCCTCCTGCATCGCCTGGGTCAAGAGTTCATTCAATCCATCGCCTGTCGTATCTCGCACACTCTCCGCAAAGGGCATCAGGTAGTCGATGAGAAATTCCTCTGTGTACAAGTTGCGTACATCGAATTCCATTCCGAACTCGACGTTCAGCCGTTCACCCTGGTCCACCATCAGCCCTTGCAGCACGGGAATGAACGCGCTACGCCAGTCATCCCCGGCAGCCTCCAGGTAGCGTTTCCATTCCGTGTTGATGGTCTGCCAGTCGATGTCCGCTTTGATTCGTTCTGTCTCTGTTAGGATGTTAAGGAGCGCCTCTAGGTCCTTCTCAAACTGCCCTGCGGCCACTTGTGCAATGCGTGGCTCCCAGGCCGCTGCCACACGGTCAATGCGAACCCCTAGCCGGTCTTTAGCCTCTTCACTCAGCCCCCGACCCGCGGGCCGTTGAGCCTGTTTTTTTTTAGGTCCTCCCAGGTGAGCGCCTTGCCCTCTCCACGCTCCTCCTCCGTGGCGCTGGCCGCGCCCTGTTCGGTGGTGGCGGGCGTGGGGGCAACCATCCCCGTCGGCACCAAGTTCAACGGCAGATAGCCCACACCATCATCGGGCAGTTGGGGCAAGGGCAAGTCTGCAACCCCGGCTGCCACGTCCTTGGGCACGCCTCGATCCACCATCGCACTCCAAGCGTCTACCTTCTTGTTCAGGTCCTCTCGCAGAGCGGGCACGGCACCGAAATCGTAGGCCACGAACGCATCGTCGGTGCGCAAGTAGTATTTCCACTCTACCTCAAAGAACGTGGCTTCGGGCACCAGCGTGTTTTCCCAAACGGCTTTGTTGGCCTGTTCCCAGTTGGAGTAAGTGGAGCGGTCCAGAGAATGGCGCTCGCTGATGAGCATGCCTGGCACACCGAAGGGACCTAGAATCCGAGACGCGTTGCGCGCATCGATGCTCTCAAATCCCATCTCCTCAAACGTGGGCGTGATGCGCTGATAACTGCCCCCCTGGTCCAGCACGGCCACGTCCGACCAATTGACATATCCCCCATATATCTCCTGCCAGCGGTCGCGGGCACGGGCTACCGTATCATCGGTCATTGGAACGTCGAATTTGAGCAGTCCCATCGGCATCGCGCCGTGGTCAAAAAAGAGCTTGAGGAATTCCGTTACTTTGTTGTCCACGTCTGCCGAATGAGCCGCCGCTGACAGGGGAGACAGCCCATAACCGAGTCCCTGCAACGGGTCGCCAGGGTTAGGTAGCTTGACGTGCATTAGGTCTTCGGGCGCAAACAGCAGCACCTCGTTGTTACGTAGCGCCTCACGGCGACGGGTTTCATCCCATCTCCCCCAGGCATTCTTGCCCTCTGGTACATAGACGTAGCCAAGTAAGCCTGTCTTGGCCTGTTTGCGGTCGGGGATGATGTAGATGTGATCTGGCCGGATAGAGTAGAAGGCTTCTGGTAGCGCCGCCCGCGCCGGTCGGTCATAGGTAATGTAGGCATTGCCGTCGAGGTTGAAATAGACAATGGTCTGACCTTGCAGCTCAAGATAGGATTGGTGGGGATTGGGCCGAGCCAGCAGCTTTGTGAGTGGATGCGCCGCGTCCAATGGCTCAGGGTGGTCGGCGTCACCCGTGTAAGCCTTAAGCAAGACGCGCATCATAGCGCGTACCTTGAACATGATGGCGCTATAGATCAGACTGTTAAGGTTGAATCCCTCATTGATGTAGGCATCCAGGTTGATGACGTGCCACTGCGGTTTCCTGTCGCGCCAATCGGGCCAGATAATGGGCATCGCCTTGGTTTCCGGCAACGGCCAGCGCCCACTCGGCCCCAGCGATGGCCAGCGCGACCGCCCGCCCCGCACGATGGCGGCTTTGTCTAGAATCGAGAGCTTTGTTGTCGTGACTGCCACGGCGTATCTCCGATGCCCTCCAGGTAGCCGGTCTTGATCATCAGCGCCACCCAGAGAACGAATCGAACCAATGTCCCTGCCACCCAGCCCAGGGCATAGGGTGGCCAGGAGGCAATAAGCTGCAATGTTTTCATCCTACGAACACACCGCCCCGCGTGCCCATCCAGGCCAGCGCACCCGCCGCGATGCTGTCCGGCAAGTGCTTGCTGCCGTAAACGTGGTCCACACTGGCTAGGCGGTGCTCTGCCTCCATAAAACGAATGAACGGCGCACGCACATCGTCGGCCTCTATCGCTGCGATGTAGTTGGAAAGCAAGTCTTGTCGCGCCCTACCGACCATGTTCACGTCCGTCGTCGTGGCCTGGTGCTGTAGAAAATCGGCTATCACATCACCCAGGCCCGTGTTATCATGTGCCCCCTTGGCCCCGTACCGCTCCAGACGGGCATCGTACTTGCCTACCATTACCGGCCAGGGGAGTCGCTGTGTGCGCTCAAAGGCTACAAGGCGAATAGGACGCACATCGGTGCGGAACGTGATGATGACCGTAAAGTCTTGTTCCTTGGCCCAATCCGCGCCCGTACTATACTTTGCGCCCTCTTGTGGTTCCTCAACGATGATGCGTTCCCCGACACTGCCTTCATATTCGCCCAGGCTACGGTCAAATGTAGCCGTAACCTTATCAGGCTGTATAGCCCTGCTCTCTGGCGACGGCTCTTGCAGGTCATACTCCACATCCCAGATGACCGTCGTCACCTCAGCGCGCTTGCGCTGTATCTCTGTCTGTGTCAGCCATCCCGTCGCCGTTTCCTTGAAGCAATTGTGTACCACGATGCCGTTAGCTACAAATGAATTGCCTTGTTCTACACTCAAATCATAGACGAGAGTGAAAGCTCCACATTCAATGCTCTGCACAGCTGTAAAGTCCACAGATGGCGCTGGTCGTTCCATAATATCAGTAACGTTAACCCCGCCTGCTCCACCAATTTCTTCTTTTGCTGATCTCGGTCTCGCTGGGCAGGCTTGCTGTGCCAATAGCGCCCATTCACCTCGATTGCTATATCGTAATCGTCCAGAACGAAATCCACTACATATCGACCGTATCGTTCCTGTGAGCGAAAGCGTAGGCCTAGCTGTGTTAATAGTTCTTCGGCGGCTTGCTCGCCTTTGCTGGATCGCCTGCGACTGTTGCCTGATTGTGCGATACGCTCTCGCGCTAACGCCATCACGCCCGCTTTTCGCACGTTCCTTTGAGACATTGTTTTCCGGTAACACGTCAGGCAAGTCTTGGATCGTGACTGCTTGCGGCCTCCACATATCGGACAGATGGTTTTCTCGGTTGGCTTGGGTACTGGCAGATTGCTGTTGCATTTGGCAGCACATGACTGGCATCGAGTCGCGTGTCTTACAATCAGCTTGCCACAATCTACACACCTGTTGTTGTAGTGACACATCTTGCACAAGGCGCCGTGCGTCGCCTTGTGGGTTCCACACTGAGCACACCACATCCCCTGTTGTGAGATGCCCTGCCTGTGTCCATCCGTCTTTCGTGAGGATTCGGTGTTCCGGCGTACAATGGACTGAGCCTCGGCTTGTGTGAATAATGATTGTTCGTCTTTTCCCACTACACCACGCATCTGTGACTGTAGTTTTAATGAGTTTTCCGTCTTTGTAGGCATAAACTCTATCTCCCTTTCGTATTTCGCGCATTGGGATTATTCGGTCTATACCCATTATACCACAGTTTCCAGAAATGCACCACTCATACGTGGGCCAGCCCTTCTCATTGGCCCGACGCAGCACCTCAGTCATCGTGCCATCAGCATAGTGGTGCGTGCTACTGGCAACCGTTTGGGCCGGGATGCCTGTGTCACCTTCCATCGTCTGTCCCATTGCGGCATCAAAGATAGATAGGTCCATTTCATCAATTTCATCCAGGCGTAGCCGCTGCGGATGTGGGCCGCGCACGCTCTTTTGACTCGCCATCAGCGCCTTGATGGTATTGCCCCACACCAGCTTTGTGGCGCGCTTGGCTGGGTCGCTGGCTAACAGGTGGCGAGGGGCATGTGGGTGTGTCCAGAACTCATCGCGCATGTAGGTGTGGACGTTCTCAGACTGTTCCCCGCTGCCGCCTAAGATGTTCACATCTGCCTTGAGCGTGATGGCTTCCGTCAAGCCCAACAGGGCCAACAAATAGGACTTTCCCCCAAAACCCCTTGATGCCTTCCAGACACTCACGCTGGCTTTGGCAAAGTACGCATCAGCAAAGGCCCGCCAGGGTGTTGTGTGATGTGGACAGACCTGCACATCTGGGATGCTCACACCAAAGGCATAATGCACGAAAGCACGCAGTTGATTCTCAGTTGTCAGCGGTATCCTGAACTCAGTCCCGGTCGTCGTCATCGTCGTGTAAAATCACTATAGAATCGTCCGTGTATAGGCGAATGGGTATCGCCCCGCCCTCGCCTGTGCCGCCGTATTCTATCTCCTGCTTGTCAGCATATCCACGTCTTTTGCCTTTGCGGGCAAGCAACCACTTGGCATCGCCAGAGTCTACCGGCAGTCCGGTGTCCTCCTGTTGCCGATATGCCAAGCGAATGTTGCGACTGAGCACAGACTCAGCCACATCTAGAATCTGCTCGTTCTCCGACCGAAACGCCTCTTTAGTCGATTCCCATTTCTCTATGTACCGCTTGGCCGTCACCCAATCGCAGCCGAGACGCTGAGCCACCGTGAGCGTAATGCCCCCGCTGCCTTTGATTGCCTCTAACAACCGCTCTCGACTGTACCCCTTTACCATTTTGACTTTCCGACTTTCAACCTTCCCTTGGCATCAGCACCATAGGCCAGATCACGCCGCCTGCTACCTTTGCCATTACCTGAGCATAGATTACGTGCAGGTTCAAAGGCCAACCGAACGCAATGCCCAAAAACACGAACGAATCGACAATTGCTTCTATGAGAATACTTAGATTCATTCGATGGCGCTTGAGCTTGGCGTACAGCACGCTTCCCACAATGCCCGACACGATGAATCCTATGGCAGACGCCAACGACACACGGCCCGATACAGGAACAACCAACCAAGATAGAACACAACCAGACACGATCAGGCCACCAACGCCCAAAACCAATTGCTTACCTGTCCAGAAATCTTGTAACAGCCGACGCAAGATCATACCCAGGGCAATAAGAAAAAATGCCGTGTAGGGGGTTGCTATCGGGCCAAGAGCGTTCACCAGAACATTGGACCCCGCCACGACGGCGAGATAAAACACTACAAACGCAATCGTCGTCCAAGGCACGCGCCTATGCATCATTCTCCTCTTTCTTGAGCGTGGCAACCAAGGACAAATTGCGCCACGACTCGTCCAGGTCAAGACCATAGCCAAAGACCCATTCATCGGGAATGGAAAACCCCAAATAGTCAATCGGCACAGGAACCTCGCGCCGTGTAGGTTTGTCCAGCAGGCAGCAGACACGCAACGAGGCTGGCCCCCTGGCCCTGAGCGCGCCCATCAGGTAATCCAGCGTGTGCCCCGTGTCGATGATATCCTCCACGATGAGCACGTCACGGTCCCTGATATCCGTGCCAAGGCACGTACCAAGTTGTTTACACTCATCATTCCCCCATCTGGCCGCGCCTGCCGACACTTCCTCCGCCGGATCAACACCCCACCCAATCCCCCGGCAGGCGCGGCTGTGCAAAGGAGAGACACACCGATTATAGTATACCATAACCGGCAGTCTGTGTCAATGGTTCGGGCGAGATTCGCCAAATGTCAATTATTTTGAGGCCCAAAACTCACCCTATGACTTACAATCAATTTTGCACTACTTTGATACATTACGTTCAGTCTGTCTTGACAAACGGTGAAAATGTGGTATAATAAAAGCAGGAAATGAGAGACCCACAGACAAGGAGAAGCAAATGAACTGGCAAATGACCTTAGAGATAATGGACAGCGCAAAGACCTACATTGACCACAAAGATAGCACCTTCGGCGGGGACGTAAACATCGCCCTAGTCAACAGCGGACTCTATAGCGCAATCAAGACCCAATATCCCAAAGCGCAGAGGGCCACAGTCACCGTCATCGCCAGAGAAGCAATCGCCACAGTTCAAGAACTTCTAGATTAGCATCCACAGGCCCGCCCGGGGCCTATCCGGGCACAGGAGGACACGATGAACACAGGACAGCAACTCAAGAAAGCCCAAATCAGAGCACTCCCCGCCGACGTTTCAGATTACATCCTCTCCCTGCAATCCCGCTACCGCACCCGCTTTTGCAAGCTTTACCAAGAATCGCCAGGATGGGAACTCTACCTGGCCGAAGGCGCAAGCTATGAGTTCTTTTACCAAGGCGACTCGATGGGACTGAGGATGCAGAGCCAGGAATGGTTACACGCAGGCGGCCCCAAGGAATCCCATCAGATAGGGCGCAAGGTTCCCATTCCCCAGGGCGCTTGGGTAGTCGAGTTCGAGCTTTTCCTGGGCAAGCCCATCATCAACGTACATCACGCGGGCGCGTACCAATTGCCCGCCTAGACGGCCAGCCGGGGCCACAACCCGGCACCATCCCCACGAGAACCAGGTGGCACAGGATGAGAGCCCTGTCGAGTTCGAGTCTCGACGTGGGGGCATATCGGAACCGACAGCAGAGAGACATAAAGGAGAATTGACACGATGACCGACAAAACATACCTCACCTGCGCAGAGACCGCAAAGCTAGTCCGCAAAGCCCTCAAGGCAGAATTCCCCAAGTGCAAGTTCTACGTTCGCAGCAGCACCTACTCAGGCGGGGCAAGCATTGATATCCACTGGATAGACGGGCCGACCACCAAGCAAGTAGACAGCACCGTTAACCCCTACAAGGGCGCGGGCTTTGACGGGATGGTGGACCTCAAATTCTACTACGACACCTGGCTGATGCCCGATGGCAGCGCCAAAATCGCCAAGTGTAACGGGAGCGGCTGCACGTTCGAGAGTTGGGAGACAGAGAAGCCCCACCCCGACGCCAAGCGCGTGAGTATGGGCGCGGACTTCATCCACACCAACCGTCATCACAGCAGAGAGCTTGTCGAGAGAGTCGGCCAGATGGTACACGAAGAGTACGGATGGGACATCCCGAACATCGTTGACCACAACGCCTACTTGACCAGAACCAAGACCGTGCCCGATGCCTCATTCGAGTTTGACTTTGAGAACCAAGAGCGGCACCGGGTTTTTCAGAATCGGCTCTGGGAGACCAGCGCCTATGATGGGCCAGCGCCCAAGGCCGCGCCCGAACCGACATCAAAGCCAGCCCCTCCGCCAGCGCCGGTGCCCGCTGTATCCGAAGACTGGTTCCTCATCGGCGCGACATAGGAGGCATCACAATGACCTACTGCGATGGCTGCAACCGCAAGTTCGACCATCTACCCAAGTACGCCTCTTACCGTCTCTGCGACAACTGTCTCTTGGAAGCCGTCACAGAGTACGTGGAGGAGCACCAGCGCCAAGACGCCGCCTACTGCGCATCCTGCTGCCACAACGTCGGTAGTTGCGATTTGGGGCGGACACCGGAGGAGTGCAGATGACCCCTGACCTACTCCGCGAATACATCCGCATCGGCGGCGGAATCGCCTACAACCCGCCCGCCCTGCGCGCCTGCTTTGAGACGAGGGCGCAAGCTGTCCAGTTCAAGGACCTTGCGCCTCACTGGAGTGTGGGCTACATCGTCAATGTGGAGACGTTGAGGGAGAGACGAAACGAGTTTTGTCGAGGTTGCCCGCAGCGCACCAAGGACGGATGTCTGCGGAACTTGACGCCGGAGACGTGCGAATAACACAAAGGGCGGGCACCCACGCCCGCCCTACCACAGAAGCGCATAAGATAGGCGATTCTATCTTATGCGCTTTTTGCTACCCTTCCCACACCCACGCTATAATGCATCCCACGCCTCTCGGATATTCACACACGACCGCCTAAATGCCTCATAAGGCGCATCCAGCTTACCCGCCCAATTGATGCCCCCGTTCGCTTCCCGCAGTGTCGGCCAATAGCGATTACTAGCATAGCGCGCATCCCCAGGTCGCCAGAATTGACAATAACGAGTAGCCATCAGATTGTGCATATTTCCATCCACGCTCACCACGTCTGCAATGTTGACCAGATAGCGCCAATATTCTATCTGCCGATGTGGGGAGCCGCCTAACAAATGAACAGGCCAGCCCGCGAATGACCACAGAGGCAATGGTGTGCCCCCGTAGCGACTGGGCACAGAATAGCCCAGTATCACACCTCGGTCCCCGATGCGCCGGGGCAGCTTGCCGATGCCTCCAGGCACCTTGGGAATTATCACCACGCGCTCGACGTATTGCGCGGCCTCCTCTGCCCAGTCTAGGACCTCGGCCAGTTGCTCGGCCCGCTCCCAGTCCAGCACTGTCGCCATCGCGGGCCGATGCTCTACCAGAGCCGCCATATACGCTTTGCGGGCCGGTCGCTTCCAATCCTGGTCAGCAAAATAGATGGGAAAATGTAGGCCCCGTTTTGGAAGGCGCGTTCCATATAGATATCCCGTCTCGATGGCTATCCGCGCCAATTGCTCATGCCCATCTGCGCAATAAATCAGTTTGGGTTTATCCACGGCCTCGCCTGCATCATCAATGGCAGTCCCCCCAACAGGATAATCAACTCGCTTGTACCCACCGTGAGTAGGGCCATCCACAACAGATCAATGCCCAGTGCCCACAACATCAGAGCCACAGCCCCCGCCGTTGTCAATGCATAGAGTATGCAGGGTAGAATCGCCCATCGTTGCCGTAGAATGCAATAGAGCGCCCAGGCCAGCATGCCGCCCGCTGCATCCGTCAACGGCATCCAAATCAACTCCCACGGCCCTACGAGCGGACTAGACAGGTTGGCGAAAAACGTACCGATGCCAATGCCCAGGGCTAAGAACGGGTCGAACAGCACCAGCACCTTGAGCATTTCACTTACGCGGAATTGGATAGGCCCGAATGATAGCGGCGCAATGGCTACCGTCAACACGGCATACAACGCAGCAATAATGGCGACCTGGACGACTCGCCTCGTAGTCATAACACCAGCCTCCAATGATTCAGCTTGCGCCCGCTCTTGGTGGTCTCTGTGCCTTCCAGCGTAAAGCCGACTCGATTATACCACCCATTGGCAGGCAAATCAACCGGGCATTTAGCAAAGATGGACGCTGCACTATCAACGTGCTTGAGCCGTTCCAGCATCGCCGTGCCGATACCCTGGCGCTGGCATTCCGGCAACACGATGATTTCTCGTATGGTGATTTGCCTATCACGGCGCAAGTGCCAGTCGCACAAGCCACCATCGACCAGCATCAGTTCGCCCCGCTGGGCGCTTTCATTCAGCGTCTCGAATATCATTTATTCTCCCACACCCACGCCTCCCGCTCCTTGCTCCTGGACGGTAGGGCGTCGTATTCCCGTACCGCCGCTTTGAGGACAAAGTATTTCCGCACCCGCCCATCTGGTTTGAGTTCGCACGGGAAGCGCCCCTGCTGGCACATTTTCCGAACACGTCCAAGCGAGAGGTTCCTCAATACCAGCTCGTTGATGGGCACCCACTCCTCATCGGGGGCATCCCCATTGTCGGGCGGTTCGTAGTCTGCCATCTCCAACGTGCGCTCAATGAGCCAGGTGATGCGCTGGAGGCCGTACCCATACGGCACCTGTCCGCCGACCGCCTTATGCTGTATCTCGTCCCTCGTTGAAAAAAAGACATTATCCAGCCCATTTGCCCGCGCCTTCCTCAGCGCCCGGAAAGCCGCCCGCAACCTGTCCCGCGCATTGCCCACGCGACGTGCATACCACCAGCGGTGCGTCTGGCAGACGGTGGACTTGTTGCGGATGATGACATTACACTCAGGATGGGCGCATAACTTGTTCTCATCGTAGAGATAGGCCGTTCGATCACGCCCCGGCGACGGTTCGGCCCAGGCGGCGTCAGACCACGGAGCGCACGAGGGGATGAGGGCGTCGTTCACGTCTGGTCGGTGACGGTGCCCTCGGCATCGGTGGCCCACGCCTCAATAGGTCGTGACCGCGCCTCCTCTAGCAAGTTCACCTGGACCGCAGTCGCCATCTGATCCAGGGCGAACAGATAGCCACGACGAAAATCCGCGATGCGATGCCGACTGGCCTCGCACTGAATCATCCCTTCCACGGCCAGCAATGGCGACTTGTCCAGCGCAACCAGGATGTCTCGCAGTTCCGATCTGGTGTACGTGTATGAACTGGGACCCAATACCGACATATTGCTCTCCTTTTCTACTATAGAAATCCCAAATCCAGTTGTTCAGGCTGGCAATGCGGCAAGGGCGGTTGCGTGTTGGCGACACGTTGGCGGGCCAGTTCGGCCACATCGGGTAGAATCTCAAAGGCCACATAGTTGCGCCCCAACATCTTGCAGACTTTAGGCACAGTTCCCCCGCCTATAAACGGATCAACTACGGTTGATCCTCCTTCCGAAAAAGCAGCAACCCACTGGAATATCGCGGGCTCGTGCTTGCACCACATATGCATATTGCGACTGCCTGTAGGAATTGCACCCCCAAATTGCACGTCCCATATATGATGTTGTGTACGGCTTGTGCCCTTCTCGAACCACAAGCAATCCGTCTTTTTGCACACAATATCACGCACGACACTTCCGCCTACACCAGGCAAAAAGAGAGATAAGTCCCATCGATAAGAAAGACCTCCCCGCTTCATTGCCTCAATCGTCAAATCCTTCAGGGGAGTAGCGTAAAATGCCAAGCACGCCCTATCCGGCTTCAGCACCCGCGCCGCTGTCTCTGCCAGCCACCTATAATCGTCGATGTTCTGGTATATCGGGTCGGTGAATATCAAGTCCACCGACTCGTCAGGTATCCGTTCTGCCAATATGCGGGCATCACCGGTGACAATTTGGTTTCTGTATTCTGTTGGCATATCTGGGTGCCAGGTCATAGTGTCCATTCCGGTCGATGCTTGAAGCACGCCTTATATAGCCAATCGTGGACGAAACGATAGCTTTGGGCCGTGATTAGCTCAGGACTCGGATACCTCGCATACCAACCAACCAGTGAAAAGATGCGCTCAGAAAAGCCTCCTTCGGCATACCATGCCCGCTCTGCTTTTTCTAACGGCGTTACCGTAGCCTCAATGAACAATAATTGGAGGGCAGGCTGCTGAACACATAATCGCTGCCACACGCTTTGGTGGTCTGGAGGTAGAGATTTACACGGCTGGGGCATATCAAAACTCAGTTGTTTAGCTTTTGGCTGAAATGGTTGGCCGCCTTGGATGACACTAATAAACTCCAGTAGCGCCCTAGCTGGTTTAAACCATTCCCCCCTTATCCAATACTCTGCAAATCTCTGGTGCAATCGTGCCTCCTGACTCGCCCCGCCCAGAATAGTGGCTAGCAAGCGCAGGTCATATGGGCATGCGGTTTGTAGTTTTGCCAGTCGCCACTCAGGATTCCGTGCTATTCCTATCTTGATTGGGCCGTCTATTCCATACTGAATAAAGTAAATCACTGGGCAAATCTCCTTTTCGCGGAGGCCACAATTCGCGCCGCTCAAGCCCCTCCCGAATCAGAAGGCGCAATACTTCAGAACGTCCTAGCTGTTGAGCCTCGGCTAGACAGTCCAGCACTTGAGCAATGGCCGCCGTATCCCGAAAGTTGAGTAAGATGTCTTTTTTCATTTGTAATACAGTATATCACAACTTGCCCAGTAAGTCAAATTCTAATATAGAAACCCCAGGCCGCACATAGCAGAAAACAAGGCGTTTCGAGGTTCTAAGTATTAGAAACCCACAAATCCAACCGACGGGCGATGCCGTCCACCTTGGTAAACCACGCGCCGACGGGTTCCACGCCTAGCGCCCGACACAACGCGCTCTTTTGCTTGTGTGGACGTTTGTCGCTGTCTGGTAGATGGTCCCAAGCGTCCAATACTGCCGCCTCTGTGATATCAGCCATTGCTGGCTCTGCCCGTTCCTCTGGCATCGCATACACTGGCCCGTCACCGTCTACGACTTCGAACTCTATCTCTGGCGTAAGGATGCGCTGCACGCCTGTCTTGCCCGGCAGCATTACACATGCCTGCCCAGGCCGCTCCAATTCTGAGGCGCTGGAATCCTGCTCCAACACCACGCGGCTAGTCGGGCCAGAGCAATAGACGGCGGCGCGGGTAGCAAAGTTCACCCGAATCCACTCCGGCACCACACGGGCGTGCCAGGTCGTGCCCGCCGCCACGATGCCCAACCCAAACTTGCGCGCCTGCTCTGCAATGATGGTGAATTGCTGGCATAGACGGGCATTGCGGGCCAATTGCGGGGTCTCATCAATGAACACGAACCACGGCTCCAGTGGCTTCCTATCATCTAGGGCGTTGTACTGACTCAACTTCTGCACGCCGGGGCAGTCAGCGTATAGTTGTTTGCGCCGTTCAAGTTCCTTGACCAGTTCGCCAAACACGGCCAGCGCCTCGGCGTCGTTGGTGGCGACCGGAAACAGTACCCGGCTATGCTGCGCCAATGGCGTGAGCGTCGTGCCCGCATAGTCTACCAACGCCAGCTTGCACGGGTCGGCGCTGTCGATGAGCTGCCGGGCGATAGCGTACTCCAGGTTAGACTTGCCGAACCCGGAGCGCCCGCCTATCATTACGTGTATCATATCCTCCATATCGGATATGATAGGCGACTCATTCCCTGCATCATCGTAGGAAACACCAAGTAGGACGTTGTGCCAACTTGGACGCTTGAGGTATCGTCGGGCCATCTGACTGAACGAATAGGCATCAGGCCATTGGAAAGCGGGTGGCACTAGTGGCTCCATCAGTTCGCCCGTCTCTCGTTGCGGAGCCGCCAGCATCAGGCGCTCCAAGTGCAGCAACCGGCGGGCCAGCGGGTCTACGCGCACATCTACCGCCTGCCTGATAACCTCCAATGTATCCAGGTTGCGGTACACACCCGTATCGGCATCAAACGTCCAGCCCAGCCGCCCGTGTTCGTCGGGCCGTAATTGCTGAATAGCCATCGCCCGTGACTTGACGCGCTCTCGGGCGAATATGATCTTGTCCCGTTCGATAGTACGTGCAAAAGAGTACGCCGCCTTGCCCAGTGTCAAAAATGCAAGGCCACTAACCGGCACGATGACGGGCAGCGTTAGCCACAACGGATTCACTCTTCCCCCTCTCCGAATACCAAGTAGTCAGGCTTGCGGCGCGGTTGCTGCGGCCATCGGCGTTCTTTGCTCCAGGGCATAATGGGCCGTGTGGTATCCGCTGCCTTGCGCGGCGCGGGCTGGTGCGGGTCGAATATCTCTATCCATAGCTGACAGCAGGCGGCGACTAGATACGGGAGCCAGGGCAGAGCGTAGAGGCAGAGCATCCAGCGCCAATTGTCGGCCAACCAGTCCAGGGTCGGCAGGGCGAGAATGAGCGCAGCGCCCATCACCACAAAGATAAACGCATCACCGCATATTGCCCCGCCCGCTGCTTGGGCCATAATGGAGCGCGGGTCGGTGCGCTCCCCGCGCCGTATGACCTCACGCTGCCCTGCCGGTCCCCAGTCGCCTCCGCGCCCATTCGGCATCTATCGCCCCTCCCTTGTGGGCCGTTCCCAGCCCCGCTCCCGCATATACCAAATCACTTGGTCAAGGCTAACGGGTCCATAATCGTGAGCATCCACACCTACGTCAAACGAGAAGCCGCCGTTTTCGTGCTGTCCGTGACTGTGACCGAATAGGTGCCAAGCCCCATAGTGTTTACGATCCCAGACTGCAAGCGGATAGTGACAAAGCGTAATAGCCAGGGGATGCTTGCCATCGCCCAACTTGGGCAATTCCAGCACCCAAAGCGGGGGCAACAGTATCACAGGCGCATCCGTCGCAGAGTTTAGGGTCGGCACTCGCGCCGGGCCAGGATAGATACCGCCAAGGGCCTCGACTATAAGTGGCAGCCATCGGCTGTCATGATGCCACGGAGTAGATAGGATTTTGATGTGCCCATTAAGTTGAGCTAGATACTCCCAAGCCGCAGGCCCATCGCCAAGCGTCAAGTCAGCCAAGTGATATACTATATCGTCTGGCTTAACGGCTGAGTTCCAGCAATCAATCAAGTGCGCGTCCATCGCCTCAACGTCCGTGTACGGGCGGTCACAATACCGAATGATATTGGCGTGTCCGAAATGGGTATCTGCTGTGAACCAAATCATCTATCGCCCCTCCCCGTGCCCGTTGCCGTTGTCGTCAAGTCGGCCAGCCTCACGCCAATAGGCCACATCGTTGCCAATGGTCGAACGCGCCACGCCAAATCGCTCTGCCAGGTCGGCTTGCCTTGGCGGTTCATCAGCCAACATCGCCGCCAGTACACGGTCACGCCGAACATCTTTGTCCAGTTGTGGCGGTTCCGTTGGCGTAACCTGGACAGCCTCTAGGTCAACCAAGGCGGTATCCGTCGAATCCTGTGCCACTTGACCGCGAGGTACGCCATCAAATTTGCCTTCCAGGACAGCCTGGGTATAGCCGACGCCAAGTTGGACAGCCGGTTGAATCAAAGCATTCAGTGCGGCGACAATTGGCACCATCGCTGTCACGACAAGCAACTGTTGGAATGCCACGCCCCACGAGGCGATGACAATGACGCCAGAGAATGCCAAGATGCCGCCAGCCGCTCGATAGCGTTTGGTGCGCTTGGCCTCGGTTTGGCGGATACGGCAGAAGAAATAGATCATCACCTCGCCTACCACGTCCATCACGAAGCACAACGCATAGGCCCGCCCGTGATTGCCATCAGGCATCAGCGCCGACCAGAACTCTCCCTCTATCGGCAAGGCCAGATAGGCGATGAGCGGCCCGGCAATCCACAAGGCGCTACGCAACACAAATTGCCACGCGTTTTTGACAAAGTTGTCGGGTTTGGTCATAGTTACGCTCCCTAGAATAATCGCAACATTTCGGAATATGGTACAGGTGATGGCTTCATATCATCATCAAACCTATTGAGCCAGCATACAAACTCCTCAAAAGTGAATGCCTTGATGAGCTTGCCCCCCACTTGCTCTCGAAGCCATTGATTTGCACATTCACGTGCCCCGCCCCCACCATAGACCACTATCGTAGGCAATGGATAGCCAGGAGCGCCACCATAATCCCCCTTGATGTTAGCTACAAGATAGACATACTTTTCATCAGCACTTCCCCCCGCCTGTTGCCATCTCGCCTCAATGGCAATGCCCTGCTCATAGCTTGGCACGCCATATAGCACCACATCTATTGAGCGGTCATGTCGGTACATACTACGGGCTATTTTGACTTCTTGTTTACACCTGAATCCTCTATCCCAACACGCCTGAGCGATTTGCCGCGCAAACCGGGAACCCCGCTTGTTGGACTTTACCCCATCTCTCATAGCGTACTAACCACCTCCCTTTCAAAGTCCTCCCATACGGTTCTGCCAAATGGTATCCGGCAAATCAGACGTCGGAATTTCTTGTATAGATGCCGGTTCCAGCCCTTCGCTGGTTCTTCCCCCGTCTCCAGGTTCCGATAGCCCATCGGAAAGGGACGTGCCCCTAGCGCGTGAACGTACTGCAACCGCTCAATATCTGACCGCAAACCGCTATGCCCTATCAGCACATAGACCATAACCTGATTAGATGGCAAATCATATCTTGCCAATGCCTCCAAGGCATTCTTGAGCGCAGCTTGTTGGCCTAGCGAATCCAGCGCGAGGCGTGGACCCGCAAGCCAGTTTTGGCAAGCCAGCCACTCGGCTATTTCGTCCGTCACCAGACGGGCATCAAGTCCCTGATTGAAGTCGATAGCGATGTTGCGCTCGTAGAGCCACCGTAGGTCATCTAGGCAATCGGGCAAGGCCAGAAAGTTATTATCCAGGGCCAATAGTTCAGGGCGTTCGCCAACCAGTTCTTTCGCCGTCGATACCCGGTGCAACTTGCCCTCTTTGCGCCACACCACGCACCAGGGGCAACGATTAGGACACCCGCGAGAGATAAAGCCCACGGCTCGCCGTTCACCATACAGGCCATAATCGGGTGAGCAGGCTGCGACCTCTGGGGGCAGCGTCTTGGTGATGTCCACACCCGCGCCGCCCACCTCTGCGCGGTCGCCCCAGGCCCCGGCAAGATATAGCGCCTCATCCTGATGCCAACGGAAGAGGCACGAGATGTATACTTTGTCCGGAGAATGAATCAAACTTGGCCCCAAGAAAGGGTCTGTCATCTCCCCCTTGCGGTTCAGGTTGCCATGCTTGAGCTTGACCGTCGCGCCTTGCTGCTTCCAATAGGTAGACAGACGCATCAGTGCCAAGTTCTCCATTTTGCCATCAAAGTCCACGAGCCAGATAAGCGACTTGCTCACTCCCCCTCCCTCAGCGCCTCGATATGCTTGAGCATCAGCGCCCGGTCATTGTCCAGCCACGCCCGGTGCAGCATCTCAGCGATGCCCCGCACCTCGGCCAGCTTGGCCTTGAGCGCGTCCCGTTCCCTCTTGAGTGCGTCCCATTCTCGCGCTGTCTTTTGCATCAACTTACCTCCGTCGTATCTGTCAACAGCGCATCCAGGCGCGCCCGAAGCTGATTCTTGTCCAGAATGACCGCCGATGTCGTCCGCCGTGCGTGGTCCCGCTGCCGGGTGAGATGTTCGATGATGGACTGCTTGGCAGCGATGATGGTCCGCGCCCGCTTGGACAGCCCCCACCCGACGAGGGCGGAGAACACGCAGCCGGTGAATGCACCTAATGCAAAGTGTACGGCGTCCCTCATTGCCCCTCCTCTTCCACTACCCGCTGCCAATGCCGGTCGGCAGCGACAAAGATGGCGGACGGCTTGCTGCCGAACGTGACGACAGCGTAACCCCCATTTAGCGCCAGGTCGATGCGCAGGTCGGCCGTGAGGCCGTAGGTGGGGAGCAGGTCCCGTTCTGGCGACGGGCGATGATAGAACGCATTGGCGCGTTGCGTATATGCCTGCACCCGTTCTAGCCACGACCAGGGTAACAGGTACAACACAATGCGCCCCCCACGTTCGATGGCGACGACATCCCCCCGCTCAATTTGCGCGGCGATGTCCCCTTTGTTGATGCGCCGGGCCGCCTCCCGCAACGTTGTCACTTTGACCATAACACCTCCGTTGTCTGTCCGTTTGTCACTATACCCATTGTACCCGTTTTGTGCCCGTCTGTCAAGAGCCACGGGCACCAATCGGCTACAACTTGACAATAAATAACCTTAAATCGTCTTGACAAACGGACAAAAGTATGATACAATGATATCAGAGAGTGGGGATGGCCCCACACACAGAAAAGGAGACAGAGCAAATGAACACCCTGGAAATCGCCGTCAGTTTCGTACACATCGCAGACCAGACCGGATTGAGCGGGGATGACGACTTCGACCGCAATGAGGAACTCATTGACCAAGCGCTCGATGACGCAATCTCGGAAGAGTTCTACACCGAGATCGCAGAGCAGAATTGGGACGTGAGCCTGAGCGCACAGAACTTCGATTCCATCGAGGCGTGGGATGATGCGGGGAATCAGATTGACCCGATGCCCTGGGCCTACCGAGTCGCCAAGGCCATCACGCACGCATTCAACCGGATTCGGCGCGGGGCCGTTAGCGCCTAGCCAACCCCCACCGCCAGATAGGCTTTTCGATCCGTTGAGGATACCGAGTGGGGATGGCCCCACCGCAGATAAGGAGCCAAGAGTGAACTTCTTCAGAGTCCAGGGCAAGGGAATCAGTCTAGAGCAGATGAAAAGCCACGACAGTACAGATGGTGGTGATGGGTACGACGTTAGCCTGGCCGTTAGCAGTAGGCCAGATGGACGATTCGGCGGGGCTTGGGACGCTATGAACGATGACGACGAACTGGTCGTCTTGCGCGGCCAAATCATAGTTGAAATCTATGATGGCTACCGCATCCGACCAACTGAGGAAGTAGCCCGATTCACCATCGCGGAGTGGGAAAAGATGCTTGAGGACGGCACCGCCTGGGACTATGAGGACTGGAGCTAAGGCCCACCACACGAAAGGAGCACCAAATGTTACGGTACTACCGAATCGACTCCGACAAACTGGCCGAAGTGACCCGAATCGTCAACGCAGAGACAGACCCTCGCGTGACCGATGAAATGGTGGGGGACGAAATCTGCGCAGACTGGCACGAGGGCCAGGAACACCAGGACTGGATTGATAGCGCAGACGCGCAGGAAATCGCGGACTGGATAGCCAGCTTCTACGAGTCCTAGCGCCAACTTTCCCCACACACGTGGGGGTGACACACCCTCCCCGCCCACCTAGCGGCGGGGAACAGGGAAGGGAGAGTACAATGCAAAAGATAACCATTCCGCTATGGGATGAGGGTGGACATCAGCACCTCACTAACGTGACAATTCGGGGCAGTAAGGCAAACATCGACCTCATTGCCAAGGCAGCGCAAAGCGTCAAGTTCATCGTAGATGGTAAAGACCCCGACAGGACCGCATCAGAGTTCATTCGCCAGCACTTTGACGAAGAGGTTTGGCGCAGAGCGCTCTAACAGCCTGGCCCCACTCACGGGGCCAATCCCGGCAACACCCCATCGCTCGATGGCCGGGGAAAGGGCGCAAGCCCAGGCGGTGGGGAGAAGGAGAGGACACGATGGCAAATAGGCCGCACAAGTTGAGCACTACACTAGGAGTCACCTATAGTGGGGGTGTTCAGTTTTGGGACATGCTCCGCGCATCGCCACGCCTCACAACCGTTGAGGAGCTTGACGATGATGAAATGTGGGAACTCATCAAGTGGTATACGGACAGATTGTGCCCACGCTGCGGCAATGAGATCAACGACGGCGCGGCTGTCTGCGATGACTGCTTCAAGCAAGCGCAGAACTACCGCGAACAAGGGCCGCCCGTAGCGGTATAAGGAGAAACACGATGGAGAATCTGACACACTATCAACCCAACGAGCTTTATGACCGCATCGAAGACCTCATCACGACCCGCTCCATCTACGGGCGCGGTAGGACAGAAGAGGCAAGCCACTGCCGCAATGTCATCAACCCCGAACTCCGGCGGCTAAGGCGCGAACTGAATCGGCGCGGCCTCCCCTCTCGGCGCTGGCAATATGATGCAGAACGCGAGACCGAGACCTGGGCCGATGAGAAGGCCCAGGAAAGGGAGTTGAGTCGTGGAGCATAGAACGCGCGTCACTATCTATTACGATCCCGACGCCCTGATGGTCAATGCGCCCTTTGGCGCGAATCCAGGGGCCAGCATCAGTACGTGGCTCTATAGGACCAATCTCTTGCTTCACGCATACGGCTACGATGTGACCTTTGTCGAGGACCACAAAACACCTGATACTTGGCATATCGCGGGCGTCAGTGAAGATGACTGGACCGAGGTAGACAGCGAACTGACCGAGGTCACAGAAGGCGACTGGTACTCATACGAGCGCGAGGAACGCGACTATGAGTATATGGGAGAGGGCAGATGACCAAGATAACCAGAATCGACCTGTATGTAAACGGGGCTGGCATCGCCACGGCCACCATCAGGCGTGACGACAAGTTCCACGTCTACCGTCCGACCGACAAGAGTATCGAACGGCTACAGACTGCCGTTTACGATGCCAACCATGAGGGAACGTTTTATATCCGCCCGTACCTGACCCGGTTCGTGGGATGGTCAGCGTCACGGACCTAGCATTGAGGAGGATTGACAATGCAAGCGGCTGCGTAATGGCAGCGGGGGACACCGTACCCCCCAATCCCGGCAAAGTCTCCATCACTCGTGGACCGGGATAAGAGCACAAGCTCAGGTGATGGGGAGCAAAGGAGAACACTGATGGATATAACTTTAGTAACGTTCCAAGATTTGAGCGCAGGTGAGACGTTCAGGTTTCATCCCAAGGCCGAAGGCTATAGCACCAAAATAGAGCCACAGCCGCACTCATATCCCGATGAGCCACGTTTTGACAAGTGCCGCAAATGCGGCGCAACGCGAGAGGTATGGATCAATGCGATAGGCGATGACGGCATCCACGAACACGTCTGCCCTGACCGCGTTGTCTACCAGACCTAGCACACCCGCCCGCTCTCTCTACCGTGACGCGCCCTGGTTGGCGCGATTGGACGGCGAGGGGGCGGACCAATGGAGAACACGATGGCCGAACCACTGAGCCGACAGCAATGCCTAAATGACTTGTGGCAGGCACGCGCCGCTTATGCACTCAGGCAACCCTACAACGCAGACGGTATCTGCCGACTGGTCGCCAAGATGGTACAGCAGGCATATGCCGACCACGACTATGGCTTTGTGTTGGTCGTCGGCCTCCAGATGGAGCAGGACTTGCGCCCCCTGGTGCGCGCCATCAAGGCGCATAAGGCACAGTCACAATGACCCGTCACCTATTGGCGATGTGGCTGTCCGTGTGGGCATCGCAGTACAGCCCCGGCACGATGGAGGCCACACTGGCACACCGGGGCTATGCACAGCAACCCGCTATCGCCGTGATGGACTGCAACCAGGTAGGGCACTACTGGTGGATTCGCCGGGTAGGTGATGAGAACTGGCATAAGCGACTGGTGGCCGACTGCGCCCGCCCTGGCGATGGAACCGCAGAGTGGATGGAGCGGAACCGCATCGGGTTAGAGATAGACTACCCGACAGCGGTATTATGGGACACGGTAGGCCGAGGTATCCGCGTACAAGTGCGCGGGCCAACAACGGCGACCGTGCCGACTTTGGAGAGATGATGTGAAAAGGCTCGACTGGATTCTCAGTATCATATTGACCGTTCTCATCGTGGCAGGGACAGCATACACCATTTGGGTGTGGGCCGTTGTCATCCCTGCCTTGACCAGATAGGAGAACACTATGAACACATCAACTTTGTTCAGCGCATATGTGAAAGCAACCAGGATGCGTGAAATCTGCCGAAGCAATGGGCCATCTCACGGCATCTCCGTCAAACAAGATTTTTGGTCCCGCCAGTATCAACGCTATGACCGATTGTCGTGCAAGCTAGAATCCCGCTTGCGCGACGCCATCGCCAAGGTGGAGGGGGACAATGCCTAACACCATAATCACACGCCCGAACTACCGCGAGATAGACATACACGGCTCTTCTGGTTGTACTGTTATCATCGCGCCTGGTGATGAAATAATGACGATAGGCATCACCGATTGGCAGGGCGAGTACATTTGGCTTACCCCCGACGAACTCCCTGGCCTCATTGCGGCATTGGAGAAGGCAAAGGAGGCGCTGGGCATTGAGTAGTAGACAACGGTCGTGTAACTCCGCAGCATACGGTGGCATAGAAGCCGCCAAAGCGGCTACCAGGGCAGGCTATGAGGCTGGGAAACAGGGCAAGACCAGTATCCGCGATAATCCCTACCGTCCCGGCACAACTGAATCACGTCTATGGTTCCGGGGCAACCGCTTCGGACGTAATGGGGAACCGTATCCAGAGAATGCCGATGCCTAGACGCCCCCGTTACTCTGCCCATCCCGACGCCAACCAGGGCGAGATAGTCCAGGGCGTTCGCGCCGCTGGACTGCCCCTGGTACTAGACGTGAGCCAGCACCTTGCCGTAGGCGACGTGTTCACCTGGGGATATAGTCTAGCCCATAGCCTGCCTATGTGGATGCTGTGGGAGATAAAGACGGCAGAGGGCAAGCTAACAGAAGTGCAGCGTGCTTTTATGGCCTTGCACGAGGGCGCTGTCTTGGAGGCGCGAGACTGGGAAACCATCTTGAGATGGTACGGGCGGTTGCGGTGACTGACAAAATTCTCATTCGCCGCCCCTCCATCTCCGACATCAGGCCCCTCTACCGACGGACGTATTGTTGGGGATGCGGGCGCGATACGTGGCTCAAGTGGATGCCGGGGCATAGGTGGACGTGCCTGGAGAAGCCCGAACACGTCCGACAAGAGAACGTATGGAACGGGCACAATGGGCATACGTCCAAAGGCCCGACAACAGAACCAGCGCCGCGACAGTTGGCGCTAGAACTAGGAGAGTGACACCAATGGACTACTTGGAAGCAGCCAAAAACCACCAAAAGCACGCATACGACAAGTATCAGTTTAGTGACGAGTTTGAGCAGGTACAATGCCGGGCGCAAATGGCCCAAGCCGCCGCTGCCATCGCCCAGGCCGAGGCGATGCAAGCCATCGTAGAGCGCCTGGACGCACTCATTGCCTTGCAGCGCCCCGTCGATATTGATGCCGAGATAGAGGCGCGGCAACTGGAGAAACATTGTCCTATCTGCGGTGGACTGTGGCCTGACCTGGTGTGCGAGTGTGAGCGCGAAGGCCCGCCCGCCCATCTTGTAGAGCGCGACTGGTCGCGTCTGGACGAACTAGGGCGGCAACTGGATGACTGACGCCATCACCATCGCAGCTACCGCCCCTTGGCGTGAGTTCTTCCATATCCACACAAGCGGCGCGCTAGAGGTCCACGGCCAGCCGACCCAAGCCGACTTTGAGCAGGCATTGTATGATCTATGCCGCGTCAAGGATACACTGCAACGTACCATCGGCAACTTGCTGGCCTATGGCGAGAGACGATGGCAAGCCGACTATATCACCGGACTGATGGAAGCGATGGACCGTTCTCGGTCGGCGCTGTACCAGTATAAAAGCGTGTATGCTCGCCTGCCCCCGGAACACCAGCGCCCCGGCATCAAGTACAGCTATGATCGGGAACTGGCCCGACTGCCACCAGAACAACAACCGGCAATGCTGGATAAGCTGGAGGCGGGTAAGTTCGCCAACTCTGACGAACTCCGAGAAGCCGTGCGCGCCCAACTCAGAGAGCCACCACGGTCCCAAGCGCCACCACCGCGCCCGATACCCTGTCCTATCTGCGGTGAGAACGGATGGCGACGGGACAAACTGCACTGGTCAGAATGTCCTAACCAGTTTTGCGGCGCGCACGGAGACGAGGTGCTGGAACGATTCAACGACCTGTTGGACGCCGTGCAAGAGTTCTATACGACCGGCGACCGTGGGCCATTAGACAAGTTTGCACGGCTGTACAAGTGGATAACATTATAACAACGTCCCGCCGGGACAAGAAAGGACAGACAAATGTCAATCGAAGCTGTATTGAGGTTACTCATCGCTGTTTGCAGGGCACTCGAAATCCGACCAGAAGAACTCGCCGCCGCATTCTTGGAAGATAAGCAAAATCAACAATATTATGAACTGCTATTACGCCTAGTTCAAGAAACAGCCTAGCCCCCACCATCCCCCGTCCGCCCCTACGCTGGCGGGGTGGTGGCGAGTTTGGCAAACTGATGCCCAAAACCCTTGACAAACGCGGAGAAATCGGTTATAATGAGTGTGTGGTATGGGAGACCATCTCCTATATGGATTTGTTATCAGAGGCGGTCGTGGTAGCCGCCTCTGAGCGAACAACAGGCAGTAGGGTGACGGCCTACAGCCTTTAACAACTAGGCGAATGCAGACACTAAAAGCCTTTTGGCTTTTGATCTGGCAGTTTGGTGACTGTTGGGGAACCGTCAACCCCTCATCTGTCTAAAAACTGCATTCGCCGCGCCAAGCTGTCAGATCAAGAGACGAAAGGCTTTTTGCATAGAAGGGACACGATGACCACCAATCTTCGCACCCAACAGCGCGCCGCCTACAAGCGCGGCGACATTGACGAGTTCGCCCGCATCACGTTCAGGCTGCACTCGAAACGGGTGAATGCAGCGTACAGGAGACTAGAATGCAAATCACGCGAGCAAACTGGCGCGAGTTCTGCACAGAGCCGGAACTGACAGTAGAGGAGAACCAAGAACGGCTGCTGATGCGCTACAACTTCAGGCGACAGCCGGGGCTATTCGACTACATCCAGGATCACACCAGTGCCGAACGAGATGCGGTGCCCCGGTTCAACCCGGCAGATGGGTGGGACAAGTTCCCGACGTGGGCCGATGCCATTCGCCGCCGCCATCACGCAGAGTTGGCAGCGTGGCGGGAGTGGAAGGAGGCAACCAGCCAGGGGCAGGTTAACAAGGTGCCGGAACCACCACGCCCGACTGGCTGAGTGTTTAGGACCGTGGTGGGTCTGGCTCCAGCGGTAGAGGCTCTAGCCAGGCCCCCACGGGCCGCAAAGGGACACAATGAAACTTGGCCCATACGAACTAGGCCCAAACGACACACCAGAGAACGGGATATACACAGGCGATGCGCGGGAGTTGGCGCGGGAGATACCTGATGAGTCGGTGGACCTGGCGCTACACGACCCACCGTTCGGCATACGCTACAAGTACAAGAACGGCTATAAGGACGACCCTGCTGGCTATCCCGACCTCATTCGCTGGACTGTTGCCGAGAGCACACGCATCGCCAAGCCGGGGGGACTCTGCTTTGTCTATGTCACGCAGCTGAGGCTGCACGACATTTGGCCACTCTTCCCAGAGGGAAGTCGGATATTTGCAGCGTGCAAGAACTTTGTGCAAATGAGGCCAACTCCCGTTCAGTTTGCCTATGACCCAGTTATCTTTTGGCAAACGCCTGGACAATACTTGAAAGACGAGAAGGGCAGAGATTGGCACGTTGGCAATACAGCAAACACTAATAACCGAGGGGCAAATGAAGCAGGATTCCACGCTTGCCCACGCCCTCTAGACACAATCGTCTACATCATAGAGAACTTTTGTCCAGAGGGTGGCGTGGTGGCTGATTTCTTTATGGGCAGTGGTACCACTGCCGTTGCTGCAAAAGCCACGGGTCGCCGATGGATAGGCTTTGAACTGATGCCACAGACGGCAGGGCAAGCGCGTCAACGGGTACGGGATATGTACCCGCTATTCACGCCCGAACCGCAGCAACTCACTCTTGACAGCCAATTACGGCGGGACTTGGAGTAGGCCCCCACGGGCCGCAAAGGAGAGACTGATGCCAACACACTACGACTATCGCTGCCCCAAGTGTGGACACGTTGAACGGCGCTACCGCAATAGTACCAAGTGCCGCGAGTGCCACAGCACGATTGAGCGAGTAGACAAGCAAGACGCACCGGTAACCGGATGGACACGAGTTACCGAGGGTAGAGATATTCCTTCCGACAACTGGCTACTAGGCGTTATCGAGTGGAACGAGCCACACAAGCGCCCCTCTGTGCGCCTCGTGTGTTGGGATGACTACCGCCAGGAGTGGCGTACCCAGTGGGGCAAGCTCAAGGATCATTGGGAAGTGACACATTGGATGCCACTGCCGGACTTGCCCCCAGCCCTTGAAGCAAAGGAGAGATGATGGAAGAATACGAACCATATGCCGACCTGGAAGTCAAAGAACAAATGCAGCGCGAACTCAATCACCTTGTAGCCAACCGCCTCATCGAGAATGCGGCCCGTGTAGGCCGCTGCTACCAGATGGCCGTTCTCTCTGCCGTCACGGGCAGATGGGACGATGTGTGGAAGGATGTTCGGCGCGGGCGCATCACGCCGGGGCAGGCTCAAACTGTCGTAGATAGCCTCTTGGGCGCACGACTCATCAGCCCGATGGTGGCTGTCTCGCATAGGGAATACATCGCACAACTGGCACGCGCAGCCCTTGACAAACCCGAGGAAATGTAGTACAATGTTAGAGACGCGAGGACGCGCCGACAAAAGCCTTACGCAGGGCTATAGCTAGCCAGGAGTCACGACCGACGCCCGTTTTTGGGTGTCTTGGGCCTTCCCTTTGTGACTCCGGGGATGCGTAAGGCACAAGACAACCAAAAGCGGGTGTTATGTTTTGAGGAACCTTTATGTGCCGAATGACTAGAGTATGGGCAATGCCAACATCAGACACGTTCAACTGTCCGCCGATAGGTGACTTTGTGAAGCGATACCTACGGCAGGCCGAGATAAGTATTGACCCATTCGCCCGCAACAAGAGATGGGCCACGTACACAAACGACCTCAACCCTGATACGCTGGCCGAGCATCATATGGACGCCGCCGACTTTTTGACAATGCTCGTCCGGCAGGGCGTAAGGGCCCAGATATGCCTCTTTGACCCGCCCTACTCACCCCGACAGATAAAAGAATGCTATGATGGCATCGGACAGAAGATGCAGCAAATGGACGCTTTCCGCACGCACTGGAAGCCCGAACGCGACCTGATAGACAGATTGCTAGAACCATCGGGCGTCGTCTTGTCCTTTGGCTGGAATAGCATAGGGATGGGCAATAGCCGCCCATCGCCGTATCAGCTTGAGGAGATATTGCTTGTCTGCCACGGCCCCGGCCACAATGACACTATCTGCATTGCCGAGCGCAAGTTAGCGCATCAGCCGGAGCTGTGGTAAATGGCAACCTCCAAACTCCAACGCCAAGTAAGCGCCCTCCTCAGTACGCACCTGGGCCAGTACACCATCAGGGAGAACCATCGCCCGCAATGGCTTGAGGGACTGGAATTGGACTTTTACATCGAAGAACTAGAGACAGGCATAGAAGTGCAGGGACGACAACACTTTGAGTTCTCGCCAATGTTCCACAAAAGTCACGCCGACCTTCTGGAACAGCAAAACCGGGATAGGCGCAAGATGGCCTTGTGCGTAGCCCATAACGTAGGGCTTTATTATATCCGCTATCCGGCACGCTTAATGGAACTATTAGATTGCCTTAATCGCGTCTCTCAGGCCCACCAAGAGCGTACAGGTATTACGCCTGAGCCTGATGCAGTGTTACGCACGGCTAAGAGACACGAACGATACGGCAAACTATACACAAAAGTATGCGAAGCATATCGCGCTCAGGATATCGAAAAACTCAAGCGGCTATTGGAGAGACTGGAGCACCTCGTTGCGCGAGAGTACCTGCACGTATCCAACAAGCACTTGAGACGACTAATAGTATTCAAGCAGGCGACAAGGGAGAATGCTCCCTAACCGCCCGGAACCGTCTAGTCAAGAGACTGGGAGGTTTTATGTTTACCCTCACACGAACACACATCGGCATACGCTGGCAAACCGATCATCCAGACAGAGATACAGCGCGATGGATTGCCACGACGATGGACTACCTTCTCAAATTCGGTGAGACCCTGAACGGCCCTCAGTTGGCCAGCCGCATCGCGCAGCATTACTCTTTAGACAATCCCAAGACTCAATTCGCTTGTATGTGGCTACGGGCCAACTAGGCCGAATGGTTTGAACTCACACGGGACGATGTAGAATACATCAAAGGATTATAGCCGTGAGCATCAAAATAATGACCCGCGTATGGGACCAGTCTGCACAAAAGGGCAGCACCCTCCTCCTCCTCCTTGCCCTGGCCGACCACGCCGCCGATGATGGGTTTTGCTGGCCCGGATACAAGACGCTGGCACAAAAAATCCGAATGACTGAACGCAGTGTCGCCCGCAAGGTGCAGGCCCTCGAAGAGGCTGGCGAACTGTACGTTATCCGCAAGACAGGCGAACATCATTGGTACGTGGTCCGTGTTGGGATGTCCGACGAGGACGTTATAGCGACCCTCAAAAAGCGCAAGATGGACACCCCTGACAACTTGTCACCCCTGACACATGTGTCTACACCCCCCGACAATACTGACGGGAGACCCCTGACAAAGCTGTGTCATACTAACCGTAATGAACCATCATCTAACCGTCAAAAAGACGCGCAAGGCGCGCTTCCCCCTGATGACTGTTCCGACCTGTGGGCAGGAACCACCACCAAAGGCCCATCAGGCGACAGAGAGATACCATCAGGTAACGTAGACCCTATCCGTCACGGGCTGGAAGCACGGGCACGCATCGGGAACAAAAAGTCGTGGACGGTAACGGGGCCAGAGGGCGCAAATGACTGGGCAGGGCAACCAGTGGCGGAATTTTGCGCCCTGATAGGACTTCCCTACAAACGCCTACCCGACTCACGCAAGACCTATTTCGCGGACGAACTGCAACGGCTGGCCGAGGAGGTCCATGCCAACCCTGCCCAAGTCTGCCGTGCCATCCGCGCCATCGCCACTGATGAGAGCCGCCAATGGCTGCGCTCTGCCGGACGACCACATCATGCCGGATTCGCCAATGCACTGCAAAACGTCTTGTGCGGGCTGGATACGCCGAGGTCGCTCACTGATCCCAGTAATGGCCCGCACATAGCGCCATCCGATATATGGGAGGACGAACGTGCCACAACAGCCATTTGACCCATCCGTATACGTGCACTCGCCCGCTGAGCTGGCCCGGATGCACGTACAGCACGCCGAGTTCATCCAGAAGCATCCAGGCATCGCGTGGGGTGTGGAGGCTATCGACAAGCACGTCATCCCTCAGCGTCCCGGCAATATGACCATCCTCTGTGGACGCCCCGGCGCGGGCAAGTCGAGCCTCCTGTCCAGGCAGGCCAAGCACGCGGCAATGGACATTGCAGCCCGCAGCGCGCAAGAGCAGGAATGCGTGATCTACGTCACCTGGGAACAGACGGCAGAGGAATTGGAAGCATACTTTGAGGCCGACGAGAGCTATACCGTCACCGATTACGCCTGGGGGCGCGTATCCCTGGATGACGTGAGGCGCAAGGCCATCAAGCGCGCCGGATTGCCCCTGTGGGTCATCGGGCACAGCGACCGCAACGTCGCCAAACAGGTGCGCTCGATGTCCCTGGACGTGGTATTCCAGGCCATTGAGTCGATGGACCGCACGTACCAGTCATCGCCGCGCCCCGTGCTGCTCTGCTTCGACTATGCCCAGCTCATTCCTATGGATCGCAGCTATCACAACCGCTACGAGCAGGTCAAGGCTGCCATCGTGGACACCAAGCAGCTTGCACTCCGCGTAGGTTGCCCGGTGATGGTCGCTGCTCAGGCCCGCCGTGAGGTAGACACCTATCAGCACAAGATACCCCAGTTGCGAGACGCCCAAGAGTCCAGCGGTATAGAGCAGCATTGCGACAAGTTTTTCGGCTTGTGGCGGCCCTGGACGACGGAGATGCACCACAGTTCGTTTGACTTGGCGGGCAAGCAGATACCCGTGGAGCCAAGCACGCTCATCCTCCAGATGTGCAAGCAGCGCAATGACAACGGCTCGCGCACCTGGGTGCTGCACTTCTCGCCGTCAGAATTGAGGCTGGCAGAGATGGAATTGAGACAGGAGGTTCACCGTGGAACTGTCCAGTATTGAGGAAGCAATGGCTATCGCGCAGCAGAGGTGGCCGGGGTTGGAACTCAGGCGCAAGAATGACGAAGAGGCGTGTGGCCCGTGTCCCATTTGCCATAAGGCGACAGCCGACGGCTGGATTCTGTGGGTCAATGGCCGGTACTACTGTCGCCCTGGCGGCTGCGAGGGCTGGCTTGACGAGGATCAACAGCATACCTGGACGGCAGAGGAGAGACGGCTCAGGCGCATCGAGGCCGAACAGATGCGGCAAAGGCGCAAGCAGCGAGAACTTGAGCGCCGCTTATCTGCCCTGGAGAGGATGGCACGCTGCACCGATCACGTTCGCTATCACGAACAGCTCACAGACCTTGACATCTATTGGTGGATCAGTCAAGGTCTTTTTGGTGAGAATATCGACCGCTTGCAACTTGGCGTCTGCCAGCATTGCCCCACGGACAGAGAGCACCGCAAATCCTACACCATCCCTATCACATTTCCAGATGGCAAGCTGTGGAATATCCGCCATCGCATAGAGGTCGCCAACGGGGGGGACAAATATCGTCCGCACATGGGCGGCCTGGGAACGCAACTCGCCAACGTGCAAGCTCTCCAAGATGCAGAGTATGGCGTCATCATAGAGGGCGCAAAAAAGGCCGTAGTATGTGCTCAGTACGGCTTCCCCACCGTCGGCGTGATGGGTAAAAGCGGCAAGTTCCAAGCGCGATGGCTGAACTGGTTTCCAAGTGGCCCGATATACATCGCTCTGGACCCCGATGCTCAGGAACACGCTGAACGTTTAGGCGCGGGCATTGCCAAGACGGGAAAGCAGGTGTATGTCTGCGACTTCCCCATCAAGCCCGACGATCTATTCATCGCTGGTGGCACGCCCGCTGAATTTGAGCGCTTTTTGAGACTCAGCAGGAGGATACACTAATGCCCGGTAAACTGCCAAGCAAAGCGCAATGGCGCAAATGGCGCAAGGCCCAACGTCCAGACTGGCCCCCGACGCCGCCCGCATCGTATTCGTACACGGTCCACCAGTCGCGCCGCAAGCTCAAGCGACAACCGCCGGAAGGACGATGATACACCCACTCCGCCCCTGGCTGGCAGGGCGGGGACAAAAGGAGAGACACGATGGGCGTAACTGTAGTTGAGCGTGAGATACTGCATCTCAAGGCGCAGCACCGCGAGACGTGGCGTGATAGGTCCGAGTGGTTTTGGATGCGCGGCTTGCTTGAGGAGGTTTGGGAACTGGCGCTGGCGCTGATGGGCCTACATAAAGATTCGCCCGACTGGGAACTGACACAAATCTCAGCAATAGCCGCCAACTGGCTAGAAATGCGACAGGAGAGGCGTGATGGCCTTGGCTCTTTGTAGCGCCTGTGGCCGATTCGCACGAACGTATCACACATTCTGCCCACACTGCCACGGCTCTCTGTGGCGGGCGCACATCATCAGCGTCGTCCCACTGGTTGTGTGGGTGCTGGTGGCTGAGGAGGCGGTGTGATGGGCACACTTGACGACTTTGCCACCGCGATTGCAGAGGCAGACTATAGCCGCATTCTGGACAACATCGGCATCACCATCAAACTGCCGACACTGCCTACCTGGCCTGTCTATCGTGACGCACGCCGCGCCCTGTACGGCACGCACCGGCTGTCGCGCTTCTGGATGCGCCGCGTGTTCCCGTGGTTGCGGCCACGGGTCTACGCTGTCAGGGTTGCGGCGTTTGAGGCTGCACAGGTCGCGCACAAGGCGGCGTTTCTGAACGCTGTTCTGGAACGGGCGGAGGGGGAACTTGGCGATGCCGAGTAAGGCAATCCTCCGAATCGGCTTTGAGAGTGAGGCGGCCAAGACGCGGTTTCTGGAAGATTTGCGATTGGTTCGCAGAGACCTCGGCTTGCGATGGGAGAATGAAACTATCCGCTATGTAGTGGCTGCCTGGGCGCAGCGGATAGAGCGAGACCGCGCTATTCCCGCCTGCTGCCGGGCTGGGTGCTCCCGGCGCGCAGTGCATTGGATTAGATGGCGAGACCGGACAAAACAGCCATATTGCCAAGCGCACTTTGACGAGGTGGTTGATGACCCCGATGTCTCAGCTTATGGGGTGTTCTGATGAGTAGAGGATGTAGTGATATGGACGCCATAGGCGACCGCACCTATTACGACCATCGCATCGCCTGGGGCACACAATGCCCGACGTGCCCCGACCGAGATACCTGTCGTCACGACTGCGGTCATCCTGGCTGGATGGAGGTCCATCAACCTGATGGCGTGCGCTTGTGGCGACTATCGGGCAAGGTCACATTGGAGCGCATCAACCGAGAGTTTGCAGCGTTTTTGTGTGACCTGGAACCACAGCAGCAGGAGTTACCGCTATGTCAACCGTGACCAATGTTAAATTTTACGGCAGGGCGTGAGAATTCCCGTTTTGCCTATTGACAAACGGACAAGAATCGTGTATAATGATTGTAGGGTAAATTGACACCAGACACACACAGGAGGGACACGATGCAAGACTGGACACCGAGATTCAACGAAGCTAGAACCGCGCAGGGCCTACCGCCCGTCACCACCCACACCATCACCCTCATCCACGAGGGAATGGTAGCTGGCTGTGGATGCCCGGTCATCAGCGCCGGGGCCAAGACGTTTACCATCAGGCACAGCGCCGACACCTGCAAGTACCACATCAATACCAAGCGGGTTGTTGGCGACGGAGAGCGCAACGCCGTGGGTAGCCTCTTTGGCCGCCCCGACGTGCTTTCGATGACGGAACCGTGGTTGGGACTGTTCCCGCACGAACAGTCCTAACCCACACACGCCCGAACAGGGCAAGGAGGGACACGATGCGAGGCAAAGTCAAGACACATCTCCAGATGCCGCACAATCGGATGCCACAGGACGACAAAGAAGCCGTATGCTTTAAATGCGGCCTCACTGGCTGGTACTGGAGCCAATGGGAAGATGCCAGGGGTGGCGACTATCCGCCCATCAGCCGCGACGTGCAGCACTGCCAGCGCCATCGTAATGAGGCGCGTGCGGCAGTAGTTACGCCGTGGTATCGCAAGTGGGCAGGCTAATCACACAAACACAGGAGGGTGGGCGGGCGGGCAAAGGGAGACACCGACAATGCTACCACACACACGGGATTTTACGAGGGATGGATGCACAGTAGGCGCTAGGCTTGTCACCTACGCTCAACTGGAGGAGCATTACGTTTGTAACGACTGCGGTGGCAAGGTCATACACCAGGGCCGATGGAGCGAGGAACATCAGGTGAGCGTGGACTGGGCAGAGTGCGCCATCTGCAAGGGAAGAGACTTCATAAGCGCCGGACACTACGAGCGCCAATTTGCCGACTTTCCCAACATCGTCCACAATCTGCCCGACGAACTCAAGGCGCTATTCGCCCCGACTGAACCCCGCCGCGTGTTGACCGCCGATGCTGCTATCGCGGAACTATACGACTTGTAAAGGAGAGACACTATGGAACCAGGAATCATCGGCGTGAGCCGCCGGGAAGATGTAACATCCCGATTCAAGACGTTGGGCAAGCTCAAGAAGGGCGCGCCCAAAAGCGAAGGATTGAGCGACCTGGAATACTTTCGCTTTGATCCTGCCAAGGATGATGCGGCTCTGCTCCAGGCATTTGAGGATGCCTACGGACCAGAGCCACAAGTGCTCGATAGGGTGTACTTGCCTTACGACAAGATGGAACAATGCTTCTCTAGCTGGCGCGAGCTGTACGGGCAAAACGGGCTTTGCAAGGTGCGATGCAACGGCGACGTGATTGTGGACTGGATAGAGGGCAACCGCCACCGCCACGGGCATCGCATTTGTGACAAGAAATTCAAGGACACAGAGAATCGTTGCCCCGACTGCCCCCTCAAGCCCGTTGGCCGCCTAGAGATCATCTTGCCTGAATTGTGGGAAGCTGGCTATATCGGCCTTGTAACCTTGGAGACCCATAGCTGGAACGATATCGCCACAATCGCGGGCAAGCTGGTGCAGTGGGAACCACTGACCGGCAGGCCGTTCAAGTTATGGCGTGAGGATACGCGCATCGGTGTTCCTATCAAGGACAGGCGTGCTGCCATGGAACATTCGCTCATCAAGCTCGAACTGACGGACGAGCGCCTGATGTTGGAGTTCGAGGCCGCAAAGCGCCGGGACCGTGAACGCATCGAAGGCCCTGCACTCTTGGAACCAGGGCAAGGTGACGGGGACGCCCCTGCTGTTCTCATCGACGAGATGACTGGAGAAATTGTAGGTGAGTTGAGCGATGATGGCCAGTTCTTGTATGAGGACATCGACTACGATGGCGAACCGCTCTATGAAGCCGAACAGCCGCCGCAGCCCCGCGCTAAGTTGGCGGGTGTTGGCAAAGACCCTGCCGAACTGGTCAAGCAGGGCGAGGCCAAGATGGCCGAACAGCCGACCGTGCCCGATGATGGCGACCACTGGATCAAGGACCGCGCCACGCAAAAGCGATTCTGGGACTGGGCCAAGAATACGATGGCCCTCACCGATTTGGACGTTCACAAGGCTATCGGCTATGACCATGTAGCCGACTTCCCAGGCGAGAAGGACGATGCCGCTGCGCTGATTCGCATCTATGCCCATTCCCACGCCCGCAACAAACACTGGGTAGACACAGAGAAGGGCGCGGCTGTCTGGTATGAGAGCTTGGCCGTGATGGAATTGTCCCCCAGCGTTGCCGTCCATCAAATGCTGGGCGTGGATGATATTCACGACTATCAGGGCTCGCTAGGGGATGCCCTGGCCGCGCTAGACGCATAAACCATCCAGGGCGGCGGCTACGGCTACGCGTCGCCCGACGGACCAGTTGAATGCCTGCACTGCCAGATGGAGCGCGGGCAAGAGAAGGGAGAGACAGACGATGAACGAGAATCATCAACTTTGTGCCCAATGCGGCGGAGCGTGCTGCAAGTGGCTGTCAGGCTGTATGATGCCTGATGATGTGTTCCGTCTGTTTCCTGCTCCCACACTTCGAGAGGCATTGACCCAATGCTTCCAGTCGGGCACATACGTCGTTGACTGGTGGGAGGGCGACCCACGCAACCTAGACTATGATGACCCTGAACATCTGGGCGCAGCATATTATGTGCGCCCTCGCACCGACGAGGACAAGCGACGACTATATAATGCTGGATGGGGTGGGCGCTGTGTGCTTTTGGGCGAACGCGGCTGCCAGTTGCCCGCTGAACAGCGTCCCTATCAGTGCCGGATGCTGGAACCAAGGCCCGACCAAGAATGTATCATGCACGAGGCGGGTAGCAAACACGCTATCTCTGTTGCCTGGATACCATATCAGAGTGACATAGAGGAAGCAGCACGGTCGATAGAATAGAGAGGAGGTGATACCCTGGCCCCGCGCCCACGGCGGGGCCTTTTACTTACCCCGCCTCATCTGTGCCGCCCACGTATCAATGGCGGCCCGCACCTCGCGCACCTTGCGGTTGGCGTACAGGTAGCCAATCCACAGCAACACCGCAGGCTGCGCTACACCGATGACGAATATCACATCCTCGTGAATGTCCGGGGCCAGGTATTTGGCTCCAAAGTGGCCGACCAGCGCCACGACAATATCCACCAGCACAATCGCAAGTTCTTTTGTCATTCTCATTCTATCCTCCTAACCAATGCACGACAAACCCCGCTAGCAGCCCAGCCACCACAGCAGCCAGAATGCTAATCAGGCCGTGATACCGGCACTCGCGCCGGTGTTCCTCAACGTGGCTCTCCCATCGCTGCACATTGACGGCCATCTCGGTTGTGTTGTTTCGCACGGACCCATTCATCTCGGCCAGGTGCAGCTTGATTTCCCCCAGGTCACTCTCCAGGCGAGCCATCGCCCCGCCAATCCACGATATGTCGATGCGTTCTGCGTTGTCGCCCATTGTCCACCTCAGCGCGTTTCTACCATTATACCACAAAACGCGCCGCTAGTCAGTCAAAAAATTCCTAGAGTCTGCCCCCTCCTGTTACTCGGCTGTTACCAGCAAGTCGCTGAACGTCGCCACGCGCAGCCCCCGGCGCTCCACGTAGCGAATGACCTGGCCGAATCGCGCCCTGGACGTTTGGCCGCCCCCGGCATCGCCCTCGACAAGCTGATGGAACGTCAGAAGTAGCGCCTGGTCGCTGTCCGTCACCGCGTCTATCCGGCGTCGTATCCTGTGCCACGGGATGGCATCGTGTACGCCGGTCTGCCGATAATCATACCCTTCCGGTAGCCGCTTGCACTCGCCAAAATGCCGGATCAGGTCGTAGTATTCAGTAGCCGCCTCGCGCACCCTGGCGTCACAGCCCAGCGGCGGGCCATAGTGCCGGGCGCTGCGGGTGAACTCGTGGTCGAGTAGCCAGTCGTGGGACAGGCGCAAGTGTTCATCCAGTTCCTCTGGCGTCATCAGCGTAGGGTCCTCGTGCGTCCATCCGTGGCTCATCACGTCCCATCCATCCACGTTGTAGAGCCGCCGCAATTGGTCCTCCGTCAACCGGCCCGGCTGCCCCACGTTCGATGGGTTGATGGCCGCCACGCCTGTCCAGCCACGCGCCCTGAACGGCGGTCGGGCAATGGTGTAGTGCGACTCGTGTCCGTCCGCGAACTCGAACACGACGATGCCCGGTTGCTGTGCTTGGGCCACGCTGGCAGGCAACAGTACGCAGAGCAGGGCCAGTAGTAAGCGTCTCATTCCGGCGTCACCGCCTTGAGCCACAGCCCATCGGCTAGCACAGATAGCACGCCCTCCTCCACAGCGTCCACCGTCTCCTGGTACGTGAGCGCGTTGCACTCTCCTGGCTCTGGCGGTTCGGGCGGCGGTTCGGGCGGTGGTTCTGGCTGTTCGCCGTGGTGGTACACCTCTAGCGTGAGCGCGTCCCAATAGCTATCGTTGTGCTTGACGCCGTAATGCGGGTATCCCAACGTGAACAAGCAGACTTGAGATGACCACACCTCAAAGACGCGCTCGACCTCTAGCCACTGGTCGTATTGGTCCACGAACGCCTTGCCCCATCCCGTCTGGAAGTTCTGCGGCCCGGTGTCGCCCCACCCGTTGCTGCCCAGGGCCACGTAGTACAACCCCGGCTTTGCGCTCACGTCCGGGTTGTCCTCGTCGCTGGTCCACACCCACACCCGCCCGGAGAAGCGCAGCCAGTCGCCCACCGCTATCTCGCCCGCATCGATGGCGGGTTGTAGGTCCACGACTTGCCGCAGCCCGGCAAAATGCGGCGCATAGGTGGTGAACATCTTTTGTGCGTACTGGCCTTCATATACCCTAGAGGACCCCACGCCCGCACATTCCGGCTTGTACTCAGGCCGGTGCCTGCCGCCCCCCTCATCGTACCACGGTTCCCAGCCCAGGCCGACTTCCAATTCCCCGACACCGTCCCAATAGCAAAAGCCGCCCTCAAAGCCGCCATTCTGTAGTTCGATGGGCATCTCATCACCTCCATTCCCCCCGTTATCGTCCGTCCAGGTGTAACCCTGTTCCATTGCGTCCCATAGGTCGTCTATCACGCCACCCTTATCCGCGAACGCCCACTGGTCGTGCTGCCAGCGATAGAGACACAGGCAGCGTATGGTCTGGTGGTCGGCGTAGCTGTTCCACTCGTTGACCTCATAGTATGCATTCTGCACCCATCCCCGGTTGACGTTCTCCCACGGGTCGTTCTGATTCGCTTCTGTGATATAGACGGGCAAGTCCCGCCAACAGTGCGGTACAGCGTCGAGAAAGTCCTGGTAGGCACGAAAGTGATAGCGGCGGTCTTGGTATGGCGGGTCCATCTTCTGCTCGGAGAATACCAGAAGCGGATCGCTGCCGTGGGAGTAACAGTGGAGGGCGATGCCGTCCGGCTCCGTGTTCTCCAACACATCGACAAAGTATTGTAGCCAGTCGCCCGTTTGCACGTTCCAGGGCGCGATAGCCGCAATGATGACCTGGGCATCAGGAACCACTCGCTTGATGGCATCCCGGCAGAGGTTGAAACACTCGGCATAGTCCAGGGCAGGGATGATTACGCCATCCGGGCGCTCTTGTTCGTGATTTGGCTCGTTCGCAATGACCCACAGGTCGCACCCTGCTGATGCCGCCACAAAATTAGCGCACCGCTGTGCAAAGTCGGCGTAATAGCGCCACTGCGGTATCGTACCTGCCGGGGCATAGCCGTGGTTCAGACGCACGATGACCGTCTCCGCAATGTGTCGATAGTCCGCCCCGGCGTGGTCGTCGGGGTCGCGCCCTATGGCCTCGGTGACGAGTACCCAGCCGCGCCCGTCCAAAAGCTCAGAGTCGGGGATATCGTGGCAGCCGTAGAGGTAGGGACTATGGTTCGTCATCCTCCTCATCCTCTTGTGCTGCCTGCTCGATGGCCGCTATCCATTCACGCATCTCGGCCAGTACCCGATTCACAAACTGTGCCTCGGCAGGCGTCATCGGCCAGCGCGCCAATATCGCGCCCAATGCCTGTACGTCCCGTTCAGTCATATCGCCTCCTCAGAAAGCCCCAACATCACAGCCTCCAACACTGCCAACAGCGCCAGGTCATCGTGTTTCTCGAACGTGGTCCACTCAACGCGCGCCAACGCCGAGCCGCTTTTCTGGAATAGGAAGCGTGTATTCGTGTGGTCCACGATAGCCAGCAGATTCGGCCACGTCTCCCGCGCGCCGATGTCCGGGGCCGTGCTATAGTATGGCAAGCCCACGTCCACGCCTGCATTGATAGCGGGGCTGCCCGGTTGCAGCTCAAAGATGCCACTCTCTGCACCCTCAAAGTCAGGATCGCCGCTTATGCTATTAGGTTCGTAGCCAGCGGCCTGATACGCGGCATAGGTGGCATAGCTGTTACCATCGCGGTCTATCTCCTGCTCGCCCGTGCTGTCATAGTATAGGTTATAGTCAGCGTCGATGTTGCCCACACCCTCGATGCCGTTCTCGATAATCAGCGTGTGCTTGCTCGTGCCGTTTTTGTTGTGGTAAATCAAGTTGTTCTTGAGATTGATGGTCGGCGTACCCCCGCCCTCATCGGCAAACAGGATATCTCCCCAGTCATTGACCTGTTCTTCCAAATTGCTATATAGCGTGTTGTTGTAAAATGACAGCGGTCCAGTTGCATCGCCGCGAACGTGTATCCCCGGCCCATCATTCTTGTAGATCATATTGAACCGCACGGTGACATTGCTGCATCCGTACTCACAGAACACGCCGACTTTATTTTCCTTTCCCGCCGTGCGCCAGGACCCGTTTTCGTACATCCGGCATCGCTCTATCAAGATGGTGTCAGACGTTCCTACATTGTCGTTGTCGCCTACCTGGAATGCGTGCGAGGTCTGGTCGTGGATCTCACATCGCTGCACGGTTATGTTATCCGCGTTTACAATCGCTATACCAACGTGATTGCTATGGTACATCTCGCAATCCGTGATCGTCACCCCGTCCGCGTTGCCATAGATGTATACGTCATCCTGTGATCGGTTCGGTGTATAGTCCTCCCAGTGCGTCTCGGCGTGAAACAGGCAACGGTGAATGGTGAAATTGCCCCCACCACTGATACGGATACGATGCCCAGACGTGTTGCGAAACTCACAGTCATAGAAATAGATATAGTTGCTGGACGTGAACACGCAAAACGCGCCCAGGTTTGCCGTCGTATCTCCGTCGAATACCAGCCCACGAAAAATGAGGTAATCTTGGTCGCAATCGATGGGCCGGATTGCGCCGGTGCAGTTCCAGATAGCCGAGCCATAGTTCACGGCCTCGAACGTAATCTCGGTACCTGCCCCGCCACTGTTGGTGTCAAAGTCAACGCTGGCAGTCAATTCGTAGGTGCCATCATTGAAGTGGACGGTATCGCCCGCGCCCGCTGTGTCTGCGGCCTTTTGCGGTGTTTCCCACGGGTGCGCTTGGTCGCCTGCTGCACCATCGTTGCCAGAGGGGTCACACCAATACTCAGCCACTACATCATTCCCGCCGACAGTGCGCGCATCTGCTGCTTGAGTTCCTGCACCTCGGTGCGCAACTGCTGTCGGTCCACCTTGCCGCGCCGCGCCTCCTCCCCTACCTGCCGGATAGCTCCCGTGTGCAGCATCAGAAGCCGCGTGGTATTGAGCATCCCACCCGCCCCGATGATGCGCTCCCGACGCAGGGTATCCCGGTGCTCCCTGGCCCACTGTCCGAACGTGCTACCTATCACATCGCGCCGCGTGTACTCGGCCTCCAGTGCTGTGAGTAGCGCAGCATCATCATAGCGGTCGAACGTCTCCCACTCTACATTGGCATATGCGCTGCCGTCTGCATCAAAGATGAACTCCGTACTTGTATCATCCACAATCGCCAGCAGATTGCCGTCTGTGCCCATCGTCCCGATCCCGGTCCCGCTCTTCTTGGCTGCCACAATCTCGACGGCTGCCAGACTTCCCGTGTTCTTGGTCGTATCTGCCGTGGTGGCGTAGCCTGCCAAGCGTAGACCGACCTCTACTTCAGATAGGCCGACCACCAGTCCGCCCCCGCCCGTAGCCGTGACTGGTTGCACCAGCCAATAGGTGTCAGTCTCCGCCTCATTGGTCATCCCGTGGGCTACCGTTGAGTTTTTTATCGCCAGCGCCTCGTCCGTGTTTGTGCCTTGATTGATAGTCAGACCGATGCCCATCTTGGAGTTGGCATTATCGTTCACGAACACCTTGGGTGCCTCTGTCACCCGGAACAACAGGCTGGCCGCATCCAGGTCCACACCATCGTGGTAGACACTGAACCAATCTGATGTCCCGCTGTTGTCGGAGTCGATGAGCATCGCCAGATTGCTATCCGCGCTCCATCCCCCCTGCGTGGCGCTGTGCAAGTCGGCCCCTGTGCTCTGGATGTCACCGTGGCTACGTATCTCCAACACGCTGTTGCAGTCGATGACGCTGCCTGATAGAACATTAAGACTGTTCGCGGTGACGGTAATATCCTCAGCACCGTTGATGTGAATACCAAACTCACCGCTTGCACCAGCCAGCACGAGGTCCACCACGTCATCACCGCTGGCGTGCAGGTAAGAATCGCCATCTTGGTCGATAATTAGGTCATTGCCATCCAGGTCGCCCGTTCCGCCGCCATTTGTGACGACCCAGCCACCAGAGAACGTAGTCAGCCCGGCAATGGTCGGCGTGGTATCACTGGTGATGTCCGTGCCGTCGCCAATGAGAATCGCGCCATTCGTGTTAGCCAGGTACTCGACAAAGGCGGGCGTGGCGTCTGAGCGGAGAATGTAGCCCTGCCCGCTGGGCGTGGGCATCCCGCCCGTAGCACTGGGCACATAGCGCGTGCCATCCGATACCAGCACCCAGCCCGCCGTCACCCCGTCCGCGTGGGTGATGCCTTTCCCTGTACGAAAGTTGAAATCCCCGCCGATCTCGACGTTGCCTGAGCTGTCCAGCTCAAAATCAGAACTCGCCGCCAGCGACGACGCCCCGTGGATTTTGAACTTGTCGCTGTCGTCGTCATCCACGCCTGCACAAAATTTGTCCGTCCCGCCGATGTCCCACCGCATAATCGGGTCGCCGCTGGCGATGGTGATTTCCAGCCCCGCACCTACCGACGCGCCGAAATAGTGCGTTCCCGTCCAAGTCGGCGTCTGGTCCCACGTGACCGTGGTCGCCGTTGAGACCAATGCATAGCCTGCGCCCCCGGCCAACGTCAGGATGCTCCACGCTGGCGTAGCATCGGCCACGATGAGGTCACCCTGTGCCGCTGGCGCAATAGGCAGCGTCGTAGCCGGATTGGCTGGAATGTAGCGTGTACCATCAGCACGCAATATGTAGCCTGCTGTCACCCCGTCGGCGTGGATAATGCCCTTGCCCGTGAGCAGGTTGAAATCCCCGCCGATCTCGACGTTGCCCGACGTATCCAACTCGAAGTCAGACGGGTCAGCCAGCGTGGCTGCCGAGTTGATCTTGAATATGTCGTTATCGTCATCATCCAGGCCCAGCGCGAACGTGGTTTGGCCGACTCTGATCAACTGCATCAGCGGGTCGCCGCTGGCCATGCTGATACGAATAGCCGGAGGACCAACGTTGCCCCAGGTATGCAGTCCCGTCCAGGTCGGCGTCTGGTCCCACGTGATGTCATTGGCATCAGGAATCAGCGCATAACCCGCGCCCGGATGCGCCAGTGCAGCCCAGGCGGGCGTGCTGTTTGCCACCACGATGTCGCCACGGGTGGGGGATTGCTCTACCGTATCCTCGTGTTCATAGGAAAGGAAATCGTGGCGCTTTGCCTTGCTCACGCTACTGCCGACGTTGGTCGCGGCACGCAGCAACGTCGCCAGCCGTTTAGCATCCGCTGTGATGTTTTTGCGGGCGAGCTGGTCCTTGCGGGCCATTACCAGCCCCCTTCCAGAAAGCCATCTTCGTGAATCAGGCGGTAGGACGACGGCGCGATGAATTCAACCTCTCTTATGTACACCAACTTGGGATTATCCCATACATTGCCCGATGGCGGGGTCACACCAAACGGACTAGGTTCGATGCGAACGATGATGTCCGGCTTGATGAGCGTCGGGCGTATCTGGTAGCCCGCCCGATCTACCAGCCGCCCATTACGCCAGAAGTGCGTCACGTTCGTCTCGGCGGCCTCATAGCGGAACTCTCGACCACCATATACTCCGCCCACCCACCGATCTCCTGTTGTATCGCCTACCTGGATTAGTTCCTCGGCCAAATCCCACAGGCGCATCGGAATCTCAGAACAGCTCATCGGCGCGGTCGTGGTGTTAGTCTCGATATTGCCCGCGCTCACGAACTCTGCCGCGTCCGTCGTGCCATCCACCAGTGTACCCAGTTGCGTACTGATCGCCAATGGCTGCACGTCTGATTCAAAATACCGCCAGTTCATCGTGAATACGAATCCAGCCACGATGACATGTAGCTCATTAGCCCGTGCCGCTGTGTCGGGGTCAAAATTCAAGCCACCCGTGGGGATGGGATTGGGATAGGCGTGTTCACTCAACTGCCGGTCCCGGTTCGCCAGGGCCGCAGCATCGGTCATCTCCCCCACCACGTCAATCAGGTTCATTTCACCGTACAGGTCACTCGAACCTGTTACCTCACTGACAGCCGTCGTTTTCTGGATGCCCGCGTCGGTGACGTGGCGCACGATGTATGAGACTGGCGTCTTGCCGCTGCTCTCACCATTCCACCCGCTGTTCGTGCGACCTATGTCCTCAAACGTATGAATCGAATCATTGGCATTTAGCGTAGTGAATGCCGCGCCCAGGAACCCGCTGGCTTCAGTCGAGTCATTATTCTGCACCACAATCTCATACACCGAATCCCCCGCAGCCGTCTGCCAATCGCTGAAATCTTGCGCGTCATCTTGAAAGCTATTCCCGGCATCCGGATCATAGGTGAGATTGCCCTGGTTGATGTCCTCAAAGTAGGGATAGGTGTAACTCGTTTTCACACGGTTGTACGTGCGAGAGGGGTCCATACTCCGCGTATAGCTCACGCCATCGCGGGTCAACTCCATCTCCCACAGCAGCCCTTCCCAGGTAAGGATGCTATACGTGCGCTCCTCTATGCGCTTGCCGATGTGGTCATTGAAGAACCGCTCCATCCGCCAGGGGGTCATCGTGTCCGGCGTGATGGTAAAATCGCCCAGCCAATAGCCACCCAGCGCCCGCGTGCTGCGTGACCAACTGTATGCATGACGAGTTAGGTTGAGGCCTGTATAGGCCGTGGCGCTCGTGGCGGGGCGTTCATAGAGCAGTAGATTATACACTGCTCATTCTCCGCCGCGCAGGCTCAACCACCTCGGATACCAAGAGCAATTGATTGTCATACGGTCGGTGAATACGTCTTGCGTGGCTGTGCTATTTTTGACGATGATGAGCCGCCCATCGCCAGGCGGGACGCCCCATTGCACAGGCTCGACAGCAGGCACGTCATCGATGCCCGTAGCCGTCGCCACGATGCCAGCCGACAGATCGTGCGGGCTGACGCCCGCCCACACCGTATCATTGCTGTTACCGCTGGCTGTGGCCCCGGTGATGTGCAAAAACCCCTCGTCAATGGGTACAGGGCAGAAACAGTCTAGGTAGAGATTTGCGCCTGTGGTGCCAAACTTGGCCCAGATTTGCACCTCGATTCGGTCCTCAAACGTGAATGCCAGGTCGCTAGTGGTCAGCACACGGGCATCGCGTAGCGGAATAGAGCAAATGCCTGTCGGGTAGTAATACCACAGATTATTGGTCAGGCTCACAATCTCACCACGCACATAATCATCGTTGCCCATCCCACTATAGCCGAAACGCATTTGAACCTGCCAGTCGTCTCCACTGTCGCATTTCATTCGCAATACCCACAGAAACTCGCCCACTTGGTCGGCTGCCGTCTGTGCGCCGCGTGCCGTCTGAAGCGTGATTTCCATCGCCTGTGACCAGATGTTATCGTAATCCGCGCCAGTTGGCGTCACCTTCACAAACGCGCCGCTACCTCCGCCGGGGCTGGCCGTGTTCACTTCACTGGCGGCGTCGTCCACTGCATCGGTGATGTTCGTCCCCGCCTCGCACTCCCAGACGCCAATAAAGTTGGCTGGCGTTACCCCGTGCTTGCTTGCCCCACGCACACCTACCCACGCCTCTTCGAGATTGTCCCCAGCAATAGGCGCTAGGCGTAGCGGGTGAACACGCGCATGTACGTCACCCACGACATCGCCCGTCCCGCCCGTTGTGTAGTCATAGCTCAGACTTGCCGCCGCTGATGGCGTACTGGCCGATGCGGATTTTACGGTCGGTGATTCGCCGTGCGGGTGATGCGTGATGGACAGCATTCCGTCCCGCCCCTCGCTGATTTCCGGCATCTCGTCCATAACACCGTGCAGCCGTGTGTCAAACGTAAAGTGCATCGACTTGACCAGGGAGCGCACTGCGGTAGTCTCCGCATCCAACTTACGATGATACCACACCGGCGTGCGCTGCATCGGGTCTACCCAGTATTGGACAGCGCGCCGTTGCAATGCGTGAAAGTCCTGCATCGTGGTCGCCAGGTTGTTGTCGCTGGTGGCATAGACGTGAATCGGGATGGCCTCGGTGACGTAGGGCGGTATGCTGCCGTCACCTGTCGGGTCGGCAAAAGTCACGGCAAAGTCACGCTCAGCTTTGAATCCCACCGCTGTGGTTAGATCGATGGTGGTCGTGCCATCGGTGATTTGGTGCGTGACTGCCATTACATCAGCCTCCCCAGCTCCGCCCTGCGCTCACGCCTGCGCGTCTCGGCCATAATCGCCACCGCATCCGCGCCAGAGACATTGTAGGTGTCGTGGCTATCCACCATTGGCGTCACGCGCACCACCTCAGCACGCCCGCCCTCACCGGCGCGGAAGTTCATCGGCCCACCAAAGCCTGGGCCGACGAGGGCCGCGCCACCGCGCTGCATCTGAATGCCCGCCGTCTCTGCGCCCCCGCCATCGATGCCAATGTGCGGAGCCATCTCTTGCTCGACGCGCACCTTGATCACCCAATCCTCTGCCGTGAGTTCGAGTAGGTCCGTTTGTAGGTCGCCCGTTGCTGTCATCACGTCGTGGATGTAGCCTACCGTCTCTTCTGTGCTGGCCCCCACACCCGATGCCCAAGATTCCCATTCTGACATCATATCGGTGATGAGCGCCGTTGTGCCTTCGTCCACCAGGCCGTATTCCTCGGCAATGGCCGTGCGCATCTCGACCATCTTTTCCGATGCTATGTCCTTGTTCGCGCCCCACATATCGAACGCCTGCATGATCATTTGCGCTTGCTGTTCTTTTTGGAGCTGCTGTTGCTTGGATATCTCCTCGTCCAGTCCGGCAATGGCAGCATCGTGCCTGCGCTGTTCCTCTGTAATGAGTGCATCCACGTTCTGGCCCGCTGCCACCAGTCGCCCGGCGTGATAGTCGTCCAGCAGCTTGCTTTGTGCGGCTACCTGCTCCTGGAGGTCGCGTATGGCATACTCTTTGCGTAGGCGCGTGGCCTCCTTCGTCTTGTCGGTGAATGCCTGTTCGTCCAGGAGCGCCAGTTGTAGCCGTTCCTGGAGCTTTTGTAGCTTGGCGCGCTCTGCATCCACGTCGATGCGAATGGCCGTCGCTTGTCCCTTTTTGCGTATCTCGGCCAGCTTTTCCTGATGCTGGGCCTCTAGCTCCTCGCGCTTGTCCACGAACGACGCTTCTTTTTCGGCCACGTCCTCAAAGTGTTGCGTCCACGACATAGAGAGGGAGAGCGTCATCGCTTGCGTAGCTGCCTGGGCCTCTACCGCCGCACGCTCTAGTTCTTCCCGCCGCTTTGCCATCTCACGGCCATAGGTCGCCGTGCTCTCTTGAATCGCCCGCTCCTCGCCACGAAACGCACGCTCCACGGTATCTTCGTAGCTGGCAAAGGCACGAATGGAATCACGGGTGATTTCATTCTGGTCCTCTTGGGCATCAGTGCTCCTTTGTGTTGTCTCTACAATATCCGACAGGTAAGGACCGGCATTGGCTAGAGCGCGGTTATGGGCTTCTTGACGAATGCGTGCTTGTGCTAATGCATCGGACCTTTCTTCCATCGAACGGGCAGCACGTAACTCTGCCTTTTCGGCATCCGTCATGTATGCTTCCAGGTCTGCTACTTCTGCCCGTGCGGCTCGATGTTCTTGAGCCTGAGTCCGTTGTGCCTCTGCTGCTTCCCGCAAGCTCAGAGCGAATTTGTTGATGCTCTGACTTGCCGCGACGCTCTCCGCTGCTGTCATAGCTATATCGGTGCGAATGTCTTTGAGCACAGCACCTAGAGACTCAAAGCCACTTGCTAAGTCATCTGTAGATGTCCCCAATGCGCCCAGCTTGGCTTCGCCCTGGACCAGCATCTCATTGAGAAACGCTTGCTTTCTTTCGGCATCTGTCAGTTCCTCAACCGTTTTCCCTAGTGCGCGTGCATACTTGATGTTCGCCTGCTCTACGCCAACTGTGAGGCCCAGGTTATCAGCAATCATTTTGGACTGCCGAGCGCCAGCGGTGACAAAATCGTCAATGCTTTGTACAGCATCAACGCCCATCGCTCGCCCTAGCGCGACAGCGACTTTAGTCAGTCTCTCAAACTGCTCTGGCGTGGTTGCCACGTCCATCACCAGCGCCTTGTTTGCCGCTGCCATTGCAGTCATTCGGTCAATAGTGTACCCGCTGGCCTCTTGGATGGATGCAATGATTTCT
>Ga0180438_10000411_pt1 | contig 84919 bp, 83 predicted proteins | sample SS_ome_12_FD_132455 | JGI IMG/M metagenome (GOLD analysis project Ga0180438, IMG submission 132455) | Hypersaline lake sediment archaeal communities from the Salton Sea, California, USA - SS_3_D_2 metaG | ecosystem: Environmental > Aquatic > Non-marine Saline and Alkaline > Hypersaline >... | reverse complement strand
TCGGCCTCGGGGTTTGCGCGGTTCGCGCTGCTGCAGGTTCCGAAGAAACCCCACTCGCGGTTCTGCGTGCGGGGGATCCCCGTTCCCTTCGTCTGGCTCTGGCTTCTGGTCTTCATCGGTTCCTCCTCGGTTCCGGCCGGGGTCCCTTCCCCAACCACCATCATTATCGGACCGGGGCGGTCGAAAGTAAAGAGAAGTCTTCGCCCTCCCCGCAACTTTCTCCTATCTCGTAGGGACGCCGCCAGATAGCGGCCTAGAAATAATGCCGCCCGCCCCTTCCCCGGAGGAACCACCAGGGTTCAGGGCGGGTGGCGGCGTCGGGGGGTTAGGTCCGACGCTAAGCAGGAATCTCGACCACCTTGCCGTCGATCTTCGTCACGGTCCCGATCAGGTTTCCGTTCCGCGATATCTTCACCTCGCGCGCGGCGTCGGCGTAGACCATATCGCGCGCGTCGCGTCGTCCAGCGTCCAGGTCGGCGGCGACGGCGTAGAAGGGATCCATCCCGCCCGGGAATTCGGAGTCGGGTCCCGGGAGCCATTCCAGATCGACCTGCGCCTGAAGCTCATCCCAAAGGTCCTGCCGCTCTTGCTGGATGTCCTGGAGTCGCTGCATGAGGTTGTAGGGCTCGGTGTGGAGGACCTGATCGATTCGGGCGATCACGGGATCCAGATAATCGGGGTTCTCGGGTAGCAGCCCGTTGATCGTGACGCAGTGCTCCCGCGCCGTATTGAACGCGCCGATCAGCATATTGAGGTGGTCGCAAATCGACATCTTCCTCTCAAACTCGTTCCGCGACATCTTCCTTCCCTCCTCGGTAGCGCGCGACCCCTAGCGGCCACGCGGATTCTTGCATTGTAGCCGACGTCAACCCTTCGTCGGTATCTCGATCACGTCGTCGCCTTGGCGCTGGACGCGGTGCAGGGTCACTCCCCCGCGCGTCACCAGGACCTCCCGGGCCGCCCCACTGAAGACCAGGTTGCGCGCGCAGCGCTTGCCTTCGTGGAGCGAGTCGGCGCGCGCCTCGAACGGGTGCTCCTCGGGCGTCTCGGCGTTCGGGCCGGGTAGCCAGGCGAGGGTGACCTCGTCGTGAAGGCGCTCGCGCGCATCGTCGCGCGCGGCCTCCAAGTCCCTGGCTAGCTCAACCAATCCGTCCGGGGAGCCGTCCAGAAGTTCCTCGATCTTGCGCAGCATTGGAGTGAAGGTGTCCGGGTCGTCCGGCTCGGCGGCATTCAGGTCGCGCAGCCGCGTGGCGGCATCCTGGAGGACTCCGACGAGGGCATCGACGCTCTCGTATTTTATCTGCAGGCGTTCAAATTCACTGGCCATCTCGTTTCCCTCCCCGCGCTCCCGCGCGGCTAGCAGTTGACGAATTCGATCTCGGTCAGGGCGGCCTCGGCGGCCTGGGTCTTCGTGCGGGCCTCGGCGGCGGCGGCCTCTCCAGCTTCATCGGCGGCCTTGTGCGCGGCCTCCATGATTTCGTTGCGAACCTTCGTGCGGGCCTTCCGGGCTTGCTCCTCGGGGTCGAGAACGTCGACCCAAACCGTGTCCATCGTCCAGGAATCCGAAACGATCCAGCCAGGCGAGCAGCCGCAGGCGCAACCGGCCGTCTGGCTCCAGCGCAGCTTCATGTCCTTGGGGTCCTGGTTGAGGACCTTGGCGACCGGCTCTTTGATCAGGGCGGTCACCTCGCGCACCCAGGTGCGTTGCCGCTTCGCCCCGTCGGCGTCGTCTCGTCCCGGTTCCCCTTCGCCTGCCTCGTTGCCTTCATCTCGGCTCCTCCTTCCGGTCGGGGTCCCTTCCCTCAACCACCATCATTATCGCCTCGAACCCCCAGGAGGTAAAGAGAAATCTTCGTCCCTCCCGCAACTTTCTGCTATCGCCTACGGACCCCGCCAGTTACGGGCTCGCGGCCGGGCGAAATTTGGCGGATTGTGTCCGGGGCCGGGGGCGCGGTATGATCAGGGCGTAGCGAACCTCGAAGGTAGCCAGGGCGGTCAAGGCGGCCGCCATCACTCACTCCCATGCCCGGGGCCGTGCTCGGCGGCCCCGGGTCGCCTCGGGGCTTGTGCCGCGTGCCGCCGCTAGGGTAGGCTGCCGTCCAGGAGGTATCGATGGCGTCAGCATCCGTCCCGCCAGCGGGCAGTCCCCCGGGAGCCGTCACGGTTCCGCTCACCCTGGAGCGGCTACGGACCGAGCTAGGCGACACCACCTTGCGTCAGCACCTCGCCACGATACGGGCCTCCATCGCCAACGGGGAAAGCGACGAGACGATTGCCGAGGAGCAAAGCTGGCCGATCGAAGCCGTCGAGGTCTTGCGCAAGGCGGTCCGGGATGCCGAGATCGTTTCGATGGGACGGCCGACCAATGAGGTCTTCGCCGACTACGTCCTGCGCCAGGAAGGCTGCATCCGCGATCTGAACGACGCGATCGAGCGCTTTGGCAAGGAGCCCAAGACTGCCCACGTCGTCGTCGGTGCGGTCAAGGCGAAGAGTGAAATCCTGGACCGGGTGATGATGCGGGGTCAGGAGTTCGGCGTCCTCCAGAAGGCTCCCCAACGGCGCGAAATCCTCAAAGGCGAGTTCATCGCCGAGCTTCCTCCTCACAAGATGCGCGAGCTAGTCCGGCAGGAATTGGGAGCACTCAACCGCCTCCAGCGCCTGGTCGGCGATGCGGGGACCGAAAATAAAGATAGCGGTCGGGTGATTTCGATCGAGACGGACGGCGGCAACGGCGACCGCATCGATCAGACCGAGCGCCGCAGGCGGATAGCTGGACGCGGAGCCGACCGCGCGAAGGGCGCGCGCGTGAAGCTCCGCAGGAACCTGGTGCGTCGGAGCAAAGCTACGGCCCCTCCCGAATGATTGACGCAGAGGTTGTTCGGGTGTAGCGTTTTGAGCGGTGAGCAGCCGTGCTCAGATTCGCAGATTGACCTAAGAGGAGGATCGAGGAAATGGGAAGCCCGAGTGTACAGATGGCCTCTGGTGGCGTTGTCGGGACCGGCGCGAAGATCGAAGTGCGCGGACTCGGGTTCACGCCGAAGCGCGTTGAGGTCTACAATATCACCAGCGGAGACAAGGGGACGTGGATCGACTCGTTCATTGACGGCGAGGTCTACAAGGAGCTGGCGGCCGGAACCGGCGCGCTCGTGACGACCGTCGCCAACGGCATCGCGCCGCAGGCGGATGGCTTCGACATTGGCGTCGATGCCGATATCAACGCCAGCGCCGAGCACATCAAGTGGATGGCGTGGGGATAGGCTGACCCGTGCCTGGACTCTCGACATCACACAACGTCCCGGCGAAGCTGCCGGACTGGGCGATTCATCGGCGCGCCGTCGCAGCGGCTGACACGATCCCGATCACGACCTCGACCCTCTCGGCCGGAGTGCAGGCGTCGGAGTATATGTACGGTCACGCGCGTGCGCGCCTGGCCAGCGGCTCTCTGACGAGTCTGAAGCTCCGACCGCTCTTTTGGGACGACGTGCTTGCAGACTGGGTTGCCGATCCCGACATCGCAGAGAAGGACCTCGGGACGGCGGCTGGTGTGATCACGTTCGAGAATCGTGGTCGGATCTTTTTCATTGCCGTGCATACGCTGACGGGGACGAATCCGAAGATCGACATCGACGTGGCCGTTTTCTAGACCGGGCCGACGGGAGGTGAGGCTCCATGCCAGCAGGCAAGCCATCACTCGTTGCGCATCCCGGTTTGGATTTCGTCCGCACCCTCGAGTCGGAGCGATTCAAGAAGGCGGGCCGCGATGAGCTAGTCCGGGTTCACGAAGGGATCAGGGAGACGAAAAACTCCCTGATTCGTCGTGCGGTTCTTGCTGGCCGCGACGACGTCTTGGCGACCGAGGTCCTCGGTTACAAGATCCGTCGCGGCCTTCACGATCGGATGCTTGCCCACACCGCCCGGCACCGCGAGGACCTGGTGCTGGCCTTCCGGGGCTCCGGCAAGACGACGATGCGCACGGTCGTCAAATCGATCGGCGCGGTCATTCGCAACCGCGAAACCACCATCCTGATCGGCTCCAAGAAGCACGGCAACTCGATGGATATGCTCGGCGAGATCAAAGGGCATTTCGAATCGAACGAGAAGCTACGCGAGATCTTTGGCGACTTCGTTGGTGAGTATCGCTGGACCGAGGAGGCAATCGACGTCGCGGGCGTTGCCCGGAAGCGCGTCACGCCGACCATCAATACCGTCGGCGTTGAGGGCGCGGTCGCCTCGAAGCACTACCGCATCATCTTCGGCGACGACCTGGTCGAGGAGGAAAACTCAGCGACCGCCTACCAACGCAAGCGGCTCCAGGAATGGCACGACCGCGTGCTGGATCCCTGCGGGCTCCCTCCGGCCGCCTACCCTGACGATCCGGAGTGCGGACAGAAACACTACAACGGCACCCCGTATCAGATCGACGACCTCTGGTGGCACTTCCTGCAGACCGATATGAAAGAGCGCACGCTCGTGATCCCAATCGTGAAGCCGAATGGGACCCCCGTTTGGCCGGATCGCTATCCGCGCGACTGGATCGAGCGCAAGCGACGCAAAGTCGGCACTGTGATCTTTGCTTCGCAATGGCTCTGCAACTATGACCCGATGAAGGGCTCCTACTTCCCGCTCGGAGACCTGCACCAGGTCGACGCTGCTGACTTCCCCTCGCCTCACGACGTCGAAATCTTCATGGGCGTCGACCTGGCGATCGGCGATTCGAAGCGGGCCGACAAGTTTGCGATTGTTGTGATCGGCCGTGTCCCGCAACGATGGGACGATATTTGGGTGTGGACGTTCTACGAGAAGCAGGGGCTGCCGTTCCACAAGCAGACCGAGAAGATTATCGAGTTCGGGAAGCGCTACCGGCCGAATCGAACCGCGATCGAATCGAATGCGTATCAGAAGGCGCAGTTCCAGGAGGTGCGTCGCCAGGCACCCTGGCTCAATGCCTACCCACAGATCACGAACAAGAACAAGCCGATCAGGGCAGCGAAGCTCTCCGCGCGCACCGAAGCGGGAAACGTCCACTTCGTTCGGGGCGCGCACACCGATCTCATCGATCACCTGGTGCTCTTCCGAGGCGATGATACCTCGCCCGACGACTTGTTCGACGCGACCGACCTGGCGATTCACGCATCCGAGGCGCGCACCGGGCGCGCGATGGAGCCCCGCGAGGAGCCGGGGCTGATCTAGGAGGGAAGCCGTGTCCAGCAAAGAGACGAAAGCAAGGCGGCGCGCAGTTCCGGGCGAAGGCAATCCGCAGCCGGGAACCGAAGCGGCCGAAATGCAGAAGCGGGCGAGCGGTGCCGCGCGAGCCTTCATCATTGGGCCGGTCGGTATCGAGAAAGGAACCGCGACGAGTGGGCGGCCACGTACGTTTCCCTCTGAGGGATTCGGATCGATGTCCCGCAACGAGGTCATCTCCCCGCCATTCGAGCCACTGGTCTTGGCGATGCTACCAGAGCAGTCCGCTCACCTTGGGAAGTGCATCGACGTCATGGTCGTCAACATCGAGGGCTTCGGGCATGCTTTCCAGCGCCTCGTCAACACCGACGATCCCGAATGCCCCGATCGGCTCAAGATCGCAGTCAAGGCCGAGCGCACCCGACTGACTAACTTCTTTGCCAATTGCAGTGCCGAGGATACATTCGTCGAGCTACGCTCGAAGACGCGCCGTGATCGTGAGTCGATCGGTTTTGGAGGATGGGAAGTCATCCGGGGTCCGGTCAGTGGCGAAATCCAATTCCTCAACTACGTCCCCGGCTACCGTATCCGGCTGGCGCACATGGGGCGCGAGCTGGTCGAAACGGAGCAGGCGATGGCGATGCTGACAGATAACGGCTCACGCGAGATCAGAAACGTCAAGGTGAAGCGCTACTTCCGCCGCTACGTCGTCGTCCCGCCCGTCGGGACGAATGACAAGCCGGTCTGGTTCAAGCAATTTGGGGACCCGCGCGATCTGGACGCGGAGACCGGAAAGTTCGCTCCTGATGGGGAGAAGCTGGAGCCCGAGAAGCGCGCCAATGAGTTGATCTACTTCTGCAACCATTCTCCGCGTACCCCTTACGGGCTGCCGCGCTGGCTCGGGAATCTGATCACTATCATGGGGGACCGCTCCGCCGAGGAGGTCAACTTCACGACCCTGCGCAATAACAACATCCCGTCGATGGCGATCACCGTCTCGAACGGCCGTCTCACCTCCGGCTCGGTGAAGCGGATCCGTGAGTTCGTCCAGACGCAGATTCAGGGCTCCGCAAACTGGAGCCGGTTCCTGATCCTCGAAGGCGAGCCGTCGCAGCTTCAGGACGGGACGGACACGGGTCAGATCAAGCTCGAAATCAAACCGCTCACCAACGAGCAAATGCGCGACATGATGTTCCAGGAGTACGGCGCTGCGAACCGCGACAAGATCCGCGAGGCGTTCCGGCTGCCGCCTATCTTCATCGGAGGATGTCATTCGGAGGACACGGAATACCTCACCGAGGTGGGTTGGAAGCGATTCGAGGATGTTGCGGATGGTGTGGCGGTAGCGACCATGAACACGGCATCGGGGGCATTAGAATATCAAGTGCCTACAGAACGGCACAGCTATAGTTTTGAAGGGGAGTTGCTCCATCTACAGAATCGTGGAATCGATGCGATGGTTACGCCGAATCACCGTTTTTGGACGCGTCCGACCGCTGCTATGTCGCGGACGCCGAAGCCATGGGAATTTCTCGCCGCCGACACTCTTGCGACCGAATGCTTGCGAGGAAATGGTGGCTGCATGGAGATTCCAGTCTCCGCGTCTTGGAGAGGGAGAAAGATAGAACGGTTTGCGATTCCCCCAGGCGGTCGTATTAACGGCCGTGACGGGGCATCGCCTCCGTCCAAGAATCCGCATCGGGATACCGAGCGTGCAGAGCGTGCGGTAGTGAAGTATGCGAATCGTGACGTGTCCATGGACGCGTTTTTGCAATTCCTAGGTTATTTTATCTCCGAGGGGTCTACGACAGAACGGCGTGGACCGATCATGCTCTCACAGAACGAGGGTGAGGTTTTGGAGAGGATGGTGGATGTTCTCAAACGACTCGGCTTCGATCCTAGTCGAACCGAAGGCCGTCCAGGGCAATACAGTCTGACAATCTGTCATAGTGGGTTGTGGGAGTGGTTGCGTGAGAATTGCGGTGTAGGCTGCTCTAATAAGCGCCTTCCTCGGTGGGTGTTAGACCTGGAACAGGAACAGATCGAGAGTCTTCTCAACGCAATGATCGAGGGCGACGGAAACCGTCCTCCGCTTGGGACGGAAGACGCTTTCGTCTACTCGACGACATCAAGAGTGCTAAGCGATCAATTACATGAGATCGCACTCCGGCTTGGGTACGCACTCACGACACGCGAAGAAGATCGGGGCGAGAATCGGAGCATTCGATGGATTTCCTACGGGCATCGTGACAGCAGGCATCTTCTTCAGGCACGAAAACAGATCCGGACTGTCCCGTACTCTGGCAAAGTGACATGCTTCACAGTTCCGAACGGAACGCTCGTTACGCGTCGCAATGGACGCGTCTTGATTTCGGGCAATTCAGACGACTACACCCGCGCGACCGCCGACGCGAGCCGGAAGCTGGCCGACGAGCAAATCTTCGCTCCCGAGCGGCTTGCCTTCGATAACTGGATCAACAAGTTCCTCTTTCCCGCAATGGGGATCGTCTACCACAAGTTCGTCTCGCAGGGGCCGAACGTCACCGACGACCAGGACCTGATCCGGGTGCTGATGGCGGCGGAGCGCACGGGCGGAATGAGCCCGTGGCTGGCGCGCGAGATCATCGGCGACATCGTCGGCCGCGAGCTTCCCCCGGTGACCGGCATCGACGTGAATGTCCCATTCACGCTCCAGGTCGCCGAGGCGGCGAAGAACCAGGACATGAATCCTGGAGACGGAATGATGAAGCGGCTGGAGGTCGGACCGCTGCAGGCGATCCTCGCTGTCCGGGATGCGCTAGAGGAGGAGTTCGAACGCCGTCTCTTTGTCGAGATGGAGGAGGGGCGGGATAACGGATCCGGGCGCAAGAAGAAGGAGCCGGTAGGTGGGCGGCTCGCCGACTGACCAGGTCACCGCACCCCCGGGTGCTGACCTGGAGCACAGCACCCCGCAGCAGCTAGCGGAGGCGCTGGTCGCCACTGACGTGATCCTCGTCAAGGCGGCGACGAAGGATCCGACGGCTCCGTTCGTCGCGCTGGAGGCGCGGCTATTCAAGACGCTCGTCCGGGCCTACACCAAGGCCGCTCGCGTTGCGGTGCGTGATGCTACCGACCGCGCAGGCCAAGGGGACCCGGACGGGCGGCCTACTCGTGCCGACGTCGAAGCGGTCAAGCAGCGAGTCGACCGCGCCTTCCAAAACTGGGATGCGGGAACGGAGCACATCGTCGAGGCGGTGCTCCGCGCGTCGTATCGGGAAGCGAAGGTCCAGGCGGCCGCCCGAGCGAACGCGCATCCCAACAACCGCGTGGTCCGTCCAGTCTCCCCACACCTGACGTTCGACGACGTGCGCAAGGCGAAGGGGAAGCCGCGCACCACCTTCGAAATCAAACCGCGATTCAGCGTCGTCGACGACGCGGCCGTCGAATCGATGAAGACCCACCAGACCTACTGGATCGGGCAGCACCACGCCAAGAACGTCTCCAACAAGATCGCCACGATTGCCGAGGATACGATGCTCAAGCAGGGCCTCAGTCGTCGGGAGGCGGCGAAGGCTCTAGAGGCATCACTGAAGGCGGAGTTCGGGTACGACCCAAAGCAGCCGTTCGGGACGGCGGGGACCTTCGGGATCCCCGGGAAGTGGAACGGCTCGCCGATTCAATACTTCGAGGGCGTTGCCGCGAACGCGACGACGACCGCGCGGATCGCGGGAAAGGTCCAGGAGTACAAAGAGGTCGGGGCGAGCCTGATCGAAGTGATCGCGGCGCAGGACGAGCGGACCTGCGAGGTCTGCGGGTTCATGGACAAAAAGGTCTTCACGCTCCAGCAGGCCGACACGCAGGTCACCGAGCTACAGGGGGCGAGCGAACCGAACAGTGTCAAGCTGATCCAGCCGTGGTCCCGCCTGAAACAAATCAACAAGGACTCACTCACGACGTCGAAGGACACCGGCCGCGTCGCACCTCACAAGGCGCAGGCGCTCGCCAAAACGGGTCACTGCCTGCCGACCTATCACTTCCGCTGCCGGTGCGACATCGATATCGCCGAGGACGCGACGTTCAAGCCTTACGAGGAAATCCCGGACGCGCCGGAACCCGCGAAGCCCGCCGAGCCCCCGGTAACGATTCCGCCGAAGCCTCCGGTCGCGGGGCAGCCGCTATCCGCTCCGCTCCCCAAGAAGCCGCCGCCCCCTCCGAAGCCGCAACCGATCAAGCCCCCGCCTGACCGGCCGCCTGACGCGTTCCCCTTCGAAGAGAGCCAGATGAAGGACCTCGGCCGCCAGGGACTCGACGGGATGCATTCGAAGTCGGTCTATGAAGCCCCCGACGGGACGCGCTGGCTCTTCAAACCGCAGTCGGAGTTCAGGGCGCGCGGCGATGTGCTGGCTGCTGATATGGCGAAGGCGCTCGGGCTGGAGACTCCGGACGTCTACATGACGCGGCTCGGCGGCAAGGTCGGCTCGATTCAAAAGATGTACACCAACGTCGTCAGCGACTACGGGAGCATCGCTCCTAGCTCGCTCTCGGCAACCGAATGCTCAATCATTCAGCGGCAGCACCTCTTCGACTGGCTGATCAGTCAGCACGACACACATTCGGGCAACCTCATCAAACTCACCAACGGCCACACGGTCTTTATCGATAAGGGGCAGACGTTCCGATTCTTCGGGAAGGACAAGCTGACGCTCGGCTACGGAGCGTCCGGCACTCCGAACCCGTCGTCGACCTACTATCACACGATGTTTCAATCGGCGATCAAAGGTGACGCTGTCCAGCTAGCAGAAATCAATCACAGACGAATTCAGGGGTTCCTCAAAGCCGTCGATGATATGTCCGACGAGGCATTCGCCAACATCATCCGGCCCTATGCTCTCGCTGCCGAGAAAGCCTACAAGGAGGGCGCGGTTCGGATGGGCTTCTCGGGGCAGTTCTGGATGAAGGACTTGAGCGCCGACGAGTTCATCGCGCAGGCGGCCGCGCGCAAGCGAGCCCTTCGGAAGGAAGCCGAGAAGTTCTACAAGGTGCTCGAAAAGAAGCTTCATCCGCCCGTCCCCAAGGCACCAACCGTTTCGATTGCTGCCCCCGAGGTGTCCATGCCTCCGGGAGCCGTCCAGCAGCTAGACGACGTGCTTGTGAGGGAGATCATCGAGTCGAAGTGGGCGGGCAAGGCGGTCATGGTCGGCGGTAGCGACTTCGAGGAGATGCAGCTTCTCGCCTATCAGGTGAAGGGCGAGGGCTTCCTCATGGAGGGCAAGCTCCGCCAGGGGTCGATGCGGAAGCTCGAAAAGGTCATGCAGGACCCGCCGCGAGGATACTCCGTGCGTCGGTTTCGGGAGATGCCCGTTCGCAGGCGAGAGTTCAATTTCACCACGCGCGAGATCGAATGGACGGGGGAGACAAGCTCATCGCTGCGCCGCGCGGCAATGACCTGGGAGATCAAGACGCCGAGCGGAATCGAGATCGAGTACACCCCATTCATCGCCGAGAATACGAAGAACCACTTCTCCGCCTCCGGGCAGTTTGTGATGCGGCTACCGAAGGCGAAGGGAGCGGCCGACGTCACGATCACCGAGGTCAAAGCGATGCTCGGCGAGCTAAAGTCGCTCGGGCTCAATTCACAGATCGCGACGGCGGACGACATCGACCTGCTCTACTTGCGGCTGGTAGCGGAGAACAAGGGTCTCGGCAAGCGGGCTGCAAAGGTCAGAGAGACGCTCACACCCGCCACGCAGAAGAAGAAGCTACGCGACCTGCTGAGCGAGAACAATGTCCCGCTCACCAAGGAGCGCGGGTTTAGTTCGGTGCCGAAGTTCGATCATGGGACGAAGTTTGGCCGCGCCTATTGGGAGGCTCCCGTCACGCAGGCAGAAGAGGAGTTCTATCAAAGCCATAAGCTCGTCCACACGATCACCGGGACGAGTAAGAGGATCTCGGAGTCGCTCGATAAGATCCTCAGCGGCACCGAGGGCCTGATCGCCACCGAAGAGAAGATCCGCGCGGGGATCGGAATCGCCGGTATGTCTCCGACTGCTGACCGCGCGTCAGGTGGAGCCGTCAACGTCTTCACCCGCATCAGAAAGATCAAAAAGGGGACGGGTTACGGGGCCAATAGTGTCGGCGACATGGGGAACAGCTACGTTCTCAATCCCCGGAAAACGATGCGCAAGACCACGACCTTCAGTTATGAGGGTGATCGGTATGGCTCAATGAAAACGCGGGCGCGCAACACCCGTCTTTTCAACGCGCGGGATTGGGCGGCTAGCGCGGACAATTATGGCAACGAAACGACGGTCCGCAACTTCGTCGACTTTAGCGATGCGTTGGAATCGGTCGTTGTTCCGAATCTACAGGAGAAGCAGGAAGTTCTAGCAGTCCTGCGCAAGCACGGAATCAAGAAGCTCGGCGACCGCAAGATCGAGCAAGCGATCACGATCGTCGGTCGACCGCTTTTCGAGTGAGGCTAGGATGAAGCTCTCGGACGCGTTCTCGGAAATCAAAACCTGGCTGGCGGCCGATAAGGGCGTCGCTATCTCGCCGATCGACATCGACGAAGACGGCGAGCCCGTCGGCGACGTGGTCTGGACGGTGATCGCGGATGCGGTCTTCGTTTCGGGTGGCCGGGTAGCATGGGCCGCACCCTTTCAGGATGGCGTCCACACCTTCGAGGCGCACGACGTGGAACGCGTCAAGGACGGAGCCTTGGAGCTACAGGGACCCGAGGCGGATGGCGTCGCGGCAATGCGCATCCGGGTGCGCCGAATCGCCTCTTCCGAGCGGCGCGGTCTCGGCGAGTGGCTCACCGCCGAGGAGCGTGGCATGACGAAAGTGGCGCTAGAGCGCACCGCAGAGGTGTTGGTCAGGCAGCCGAGGGCGAAAGCTCCGAAGGCGCAGCCGAAGCGCGAGTTCCGGTTCTCTCGAAGATACACGCGCGAGCGTAGCGATCAGTCCTGGACGTTGACAGGCGTCTACGTTACCGACGGCAGGGAGATCCTGTTTTCCGCCGCGCTTGGTTTCGAGTATATGGAGGACGACGAGAACGCCGGTCTCGGCGAGTCGCTCGATAGCGGCGGCCAGACGGCGAATTCAATCATGGAGTATCTGTGGGACGAAGGATCGAATGGCTACACGATCTCGTGCTCGCGGCCGGAGTTGGTACGAGCGCGCACGCTAGAGCACGCAGCGACCGTCGCCCTGGGGCTGGCGGTGAAGAGCGCGGCGCTGCACGAAGAGGAGTAATTGCGCCGGGTGCTGTCCGCCTGATACGATTTTGTCGGGTAGGGCGTCCGTCGCGATCAGGAGGCAGAAATGGGAAAGACAGCCGCGCCTGAAAAGGGCGAGGAAACCCGCGTCGAAGAGAGCAAGTTCGGAAAGCCGAGCCCCTTCTATCCGTCTCCGGCTGGCAAGATCAGACTGACCAAGGTGCTGATCCCCATGTTCGATGCCAACCACAGCACCTACACCGAGGCGTTCATGGGCGGGGCGGCCTGTTTCTTTATGAAGCCGAAGGTCAAGACCGAGGCGCTCAGCGACCTCAATCCCGACGTGCCCGAGTGCTACATCACGGTCCGGGATATGACCGACGCGGATCTGGAAAAGTTCATGGCCTTCGACTGGCGCGCGCGCCGGTCGACGTTCCTGAAGCTGAAGGGCTCGGATCCCAAGGACAAGCTGCAGCGGCTCTACAAGGAGCTTTACCTCCGCCGCCTCTCGATCGCTCGCGGGAAGGGGACCTATCTAGAGGGCGAGGACAACGAGGCGGTCGGCATCGGCCAGCACGTTGCGCGCGCGCGGCCCCGCCTGAAGGGCGTCAACATCTACCACCAGGACTATGCAAAGACGCTCCAGAAGTACGACGGCTCCCACGCATTTCATTACCTGGACCCGCCTTATGACAACTACAACCATCGCGTCGGTGAGAGCGACTTCGACGTCGCGCGGTTCCGAAAGGTTCTCCAGGGGCTCAAGGGACACTGGCTGGTGACCTACGGCGCGAAGGGAGCGCTCGACACCTCGGGGACGCACAAGATGATCATCCGGCCGCGTCGGCATCCGGCCGCGCGGGTCGGCGGCTCTAAGGCGCTGACCACGCTCATCTTGACAAACTACAAGCTCTCCAGGAAGTCAGCAGAGGCGATCGAGGATTCGGACTGGGAAATTATCGAGATGGACGACGCGCCGACGCTCGTCACGTTCAGCGGCGGCGCGATCCAGCGGGTGAAATCGATCGAGCCTGCGGGCGACGTCTTCGACGAGCACTACTTCGAGGGCCGGGAGGAAGCGGACGTCGACTACGCGGCGCTCTTCACGGAGGTCGCCAAGCACCTCGAAGGGCAGGAGATACTGGAAGTCGGCTGCGGTCCCGGACGCGGGCTCGGGCTCCTGACGGCCTCGGGGGCGAAGGTGCAGGGCGTGGACCTGTCCAGCTATGCGGTTGAGAAGGCGGTCGCCAAGGGACTCCAGGTCGTGCGCGAGGATGCGACCGACCTATCATTCGCCGACGGCGCGTTCGACACCGCGTTCTCGATCGACCTGCTCGGCCACGTCCCCCGGGCGGAGAAGGCGATCGCCGAATCGCTCCGGGTAGCGAAGCAGCGCGCGGTCCACCTCGTCCACCTCAGCAATGGCAGCGCGCCCGGCCGCGATACGACGCAGGTCAAGGCGTGGTCTAGCATGGAGGAGTTCGTCGACTGGCTCGGCAAGGCGGGCGTCGACGGCTGCTTCACCAAGCGGTTCCACCTCACCACCTCCCCGGGTGGCCGGGGCGAGGACGTTCTGGTCGCGGTCTTCGATAAGCAGGACGAGGCGCTCGAAGCGGCGGCGGCTAAGCGGCTCGGGGGATTCGATTTCCAGGAGGGCGAGCACGGCTACGGGATCCTGCAGACGCACGAGCGGGGCCTCGTCGAGGACCAGGCGAAGGAGGCGAACGCGCTCGGATGGGAGCCCGTTCAGAAAGCGGAAGACGGCGGGGGCCTGGACGCGCTCGATATCCATACCGACCTGCGGCTAGTCCGCAAGGGGGACGATCACTGGCAGGGCGGCGAGGTGCTGACCCCTGGCGACCAGTATCAGGAGAACGCATTTTCCGGTCCCATGACGGATCCGGTTCCGATGAATCTGCAGCCGCCCGCCGTGATCACCAAGCGTGCGTTGCCGATACACCACACGGCGACGTCCGACAAGCCGTGGGACGGGCCGGGAGCGAAGGCACGTCTCAAGAACGACGGCACCGCTGACTACTATCGCGGCGCGTTTGCCTGGGTCGATCCGGATGGAGACCCCGAGAAAAAGGCCGCCTACAAGTTCATCCACCACGAGGTCGGTCCTGATGGCAAGGTGGGCGCGGCGAACCTGAAGGCGTGCTCATCGTCGATCGCCATCCTGAATGGCGGCCGGGGAGGCACGACCATCCCGGCTGCAGAGCGGCAGGGCGTCTGGAGCCACGTCGCGGCGCACCTGAAAGACGCCGATCAGGAGCCTGCGGAGCTTTCGAAGAGCGCCGACGTCACGCGCGGGCACCTGGCCTGGCTGGACGTCGGCAAGCGCACGGCGCAGGCGTTCCCGCCCGGACGGCCGGGGTCGACCGAGGATTCCTGGTCCCGGTTCCGGGTGCGTAAGTCGTTCAAATGGTGGGCGGGCGTCCAGACCGAGGACGAGCGGGAGTTCTGGTTCGAGGGCGACGGGATCCGTGGGCGCTACCTCGTCAAGCGCGCGGCGGATGGCTGGACGATCGAGCGCCCCGAGGACCAGGAGCTTGCTTCGAAGGCGCTCGCGGAGGTCGCCGAAACGGTCGAGGTCATCAAGACGTTCTACTGTCCGATCGTGAAGGCGGAGGTCCGCAGCCCGGGGAACGGCAAACCCCCGGAGCGGGTCGTGACGGGCGTTGTGCTCCAGCCGGAAACGGTTGATGCACAAGGCGATATCTACTCGGCGGAGGTCGTGAAAGAGGCGGCCTACAGGTATCTCGCAGACTACAATCACCGGACGCGCACCGGCTATATGCACAAGGAGTTCGGTCGTGATCTGGACCTGGTCGAGTCGTGGGTGACGCGCGAGGAAGCAAAGTTCGGGAGTCAGCAAGTGAAGAAGGGCTCCTGGATGATGTCGCAGCGCGTGAACGACGACGCGGCCTGGGAAAAGGTCAAGGCCGGAGAAATCAACGGGTTCAGTATTGGCGGTGTCGCGCGCGCTCAACGATTGCGTGATTGACACGGGTTCTGATCAGGCGATAGCCTTTTGGCGAGACGGAGATCACTGCTATGGCCAAAACTGATCAGGGTGCAAAGCAGAGACTGACGACGCTGCGGGTCGATGAGGTGAGCCTCGTGGATAATCCCGCAAACAGGAGACCGTTTGCCGTTGTGAAGCGGCAAGACAAGGAGGGCGAAGAGATGGGGAAGACCACAGTTGTGGACAATCCCGAGGCTGCCGGGGCTCCGGTTACGGACTCCGCAGAGGTCGTCGAGGCGATCAAGAGTTTGACCGATGCGCTGTCCGTCTACGGACTCGGGAACGAAGGCGACGATGGCGATCAGCGGGATGCGGAGAAGGCGGGGAAGTCGAAGGACGATGAGAAGAAATCGGCCGGGCTCCCCGCCTCGCTGCGTGGTCCAATGTCAAAGCTCGCACAGATGCTGAGTGCGCTCCTGAACGCCGACGGCGAAGGTGGCGCGGAGAAGGCACGTGGTGCGAAGGCCGACGAGGACGACGAGGACGAGGACGACAAGAAGGCGAAGGCCAAAAAGCCGAAGGACGACGAGGCCGAGGAAGAGAAGGACAAGGCGCGCGGCCGCAAGCAGGACGAGGACGAGGAAGACGAGGAAGAGGACGAGGACGAGAAGGGCGCGAAGGGCAAGGGCAAGAAGACCACGAAGGGCGTCAAGGGCTTTACCAACACCCGTCGTGATCAGATGCGCAAGGCGGCCGAAGCGTTCCTCGGTCTCTACAAGGACCTCGACCCGGACGGGTTCGCGGAGCTTACGGGATCGAACGGCGATGCAGGCGACGGCAAGCTGTTGAGCGACTTGAAAGAGGCGCTCGCGGGTCTGCAGAAGCGGATGGAAGATGTAGAGGGCGCGACCGGCGTCAGCAAGGTCAAGAAGACCGACGGCACCGACGGTTCGCCCGACGAAGGGAAGTTTTGGGGAGGCGTTCTCTAGCGTCCTGCTAGGGGACGCTGTTCTGTAACTTCCCCGGTGGCGTTGGGAATCGACCAAACAGGAGGAAGGCGACGATGGCAAAGGTCTCAAATGAGGAGCTGGTCCGCAAAGCGGTCGTGACGGCCGATGCGATCGCATTGGCCGGTCGGCTCAATCCGCAGCAGGCGGAAAAGTTCATCGACTACGTCGTCGATCTCTCGGGCCTCAAGAACAACGCGCGCATCGTGCGTATCAAGACGGACTGGGAGATTGACAAGATCGGCGTCGGGAAGCGTGTGGCGATGCCCAAGACCGAGGCGGTCGCTCCGTCCGGTCGGCGCGGCGTCACGACCTCCAAGGTGACGCTGACCCCGAAGACGATCGTGGTGCCCTTCGAGATCGGAGACGAGTTCCGCGAAGAGAACATCGAAGGCGACGACGTCGAGGACACGATCATCCGCATGATGGCGGCTCAGCTTGCGAACGACATGGAGGAGTTGTACGTCAACGGCGATACGCTCGGTCGGGCTTCTCTGCAGGGCGATATCATCGACGGCGGATCGGCTACACAGTACGTCCTCGACACCTACCTGCAGCTTTTCGACGGCTGGCTCAAGAAGGCACGTTCCGGGAACGTCTACAACGCGGCTGGCGCGAATATCGGACCCTCCACGGTCTCCGGAATGATTCGTGCGATGCCGCAGAAGTTCCGTCGTGACTACTCGAAGCTGCGGATGCTGCTGGCTCCTGATCTGGAGCAACTCTTCCGCGAGCGGACCGCCTCTCGTGCGACGGCGGCTGGTGATGCGGCTCTGAGTTCCCGCTCGCCGCTGACCCCTTACGGACTTGAGATGGCTCCGTTCCCGCTCTGGCCTTTCAACCCGAAGATCACGGAGCACCTCGTGCTGCCTACGACCACGGCGGTTTCGTGCCTCTTCGCTCCGATCGTTTCCGCGTCCGAGGTCGTGTTCGACATGACCGGCGATACGCTGACCGGGGATACCCCGCGCACGCCGCTGGTCGAGGGCACCGACTACGACATGGACTACACGAACGGAACGATTGCTCGAAACGCTGGCGGCTCGCTCGGTGATGGTGACACCGTCAAGATCACCTACTCCGCGCAGCCGCAGGTCGTGCTGACGCACTTTATGAACCTGATCGTCGGTATCGGTCGCGAGATCCGTATCGAGAAGGACAGGGACATTTTCAAGGGCGTCAACCAGTATGCGATCACCACGAAGATCGCTTGCGACTTCGAGGAATTGACCGCGCTGGTCTTCGGCAAAAACTTCGGCGAGACCGCCGTCTAGGCGAGCGCGTCGAGGTCGATGAGTGGTAGGCGCGCGGCTTGACCGCGCGCCTCTACCGAGGGAGATAACATGAAGCGAGCACGAGTGACGCTGATTGGAAGCGCGACGTTCTCGGTTCACGGTTCGATGCGACAACTGGTCAAGGGACGGCCCGTCATTATGAGGGGCGATGAGCTAGCTCTTTTTGAGAGCAGCCCCAAGAGCCTGATCCGTATCGAGTACCTTGACGAGAACGAGAGCGCGGCGGCGGCACCCACGGCTCCGAAAGCGTCGAAGGAATCGAAGCCTGAAGAAGAGGTCGCAAAGGCCGGTGCAGTTCCTCCGGCTGGAGCGGGCCTTGACGAGGAAGAGGACGGCGACATCGTCGAGGAGGAGGATCCTGCAGACCCGGCTGCTGAGCCCGAGTCAGCAGAGCCTACAGCCCCGCCAGCACCTTCGGCTCCCCCGAAGGCGGAGAAGGAGACTGGACGGGCCTCCAAGAAATCCTCATCTCGTAGCGGGAAGAAGGGCGGCAAGCGATGATCGACGTCGAGTTTCGCGGTACGAGCCACACGATGGTCGACGGCATCACGGGCGAGCGCGGCGCTCCTGGAGCGCTTCATCTTCTGCCCCGAAGCATGAAGTCGATCACCGAGGACGAATATCGCTGGATCGAGGCGCATCGCCCTGACGTTTTCGCGCTGTTGCTGGTGCGGCCGAAGCCGACGCCGAAGGTGAAACCCGTCGCGGAGGAATCCAAGAAGGAGGAGCCCGTTGCGGTAGACGAGGCGAAGGAACACGCACCGGAAGCGGAACCCCCAACAAGGCCGCGAGTGCGGACGCGGAAGGGGCGTCGATCCGGGAGCGAGTAGATGCTCCGTGCTGAAGGTCAATCTTCAGAACGGACGGACGCTGAGCTACGACCTAGAGAACCCGGAGGATCGTAGTCGTTGGATCTCGAAGCAGCGGGACGTCGCGTTTCAGCGACAGATCACAGGCATCGGGGTTCATAGCGGAGGCGCGCTCCACGTCGTCCCGATCCCTTCGCGGTTTTCGCGGGTGAGCTTCATGGGCGAAGCGATCAGGAATCGGGGCGGGGCGGTCATAGGAGAGTGCGCGGGATGCCACGCGGACGGCGTCCGAATCATGTTGAGCGTCTACAACGCTCGGGGGATTCGACCGAAGCACGTCCGGGTCGACGTTACGAATCTCGGCAAGCCACGCCACCTGCCTCCCGACCGGCCCTGGCCACAGGATACGACCGACCGCTACGACGGCGGGCGGCCTCGTAGGAAGGGGCGTCGGGATGGCGTACATCACTCTTGCTCAAGTCCGCAGTGAGGGACTGAAAGCCGCCGACTTCCCCGACGGGAAAGTCAATGCGGCAATCGCGCGCTCCTGCGCGCTTCTCGACCGTCTAACCGGACAGTGGTTCGAGAGCCGTGCCGTCACGGCTACCCTAGATGGCAACGGCACCGACACGCTCTTCCTTCCGGTGCCGGTGATCTCCGTGACCTCCCTCTATGTGAACGGCGACTTCACGAACGCGCTCGACTCCGAATCGTATGCGGTTTACAACGGCCGCCAGGAGCCGAGCGATCACCGCTCCAATCCCATGATCAAGCTCGTCAAGAGCACGGATATCTTCGCGCCGTTTGAAGACCCGCAGACTCCGGTGTTCTCAGCGGGGCGGCAGAACCAGCGCATCGTCGGCGCGTTCGGCTACCTCGAAGCCGACGATACGACGCCGCTGCCGATTCAGCGGGCGGCGATGATACTTACGATCCGCGACCTCACGAATCCGCTCTTCGTGGGGGAGGGCAGCACGACCCCGGAGAATGAGGCGTCGAGTGGTGTCTCCGGGCCGAAGCAGAAAGAAACGACCGACCGCCACAGCATCACCTATGCCGCGCCGTCCTACCGGGCACAGCGGACGGGGACGCTGGCGCTGACGGGTAGCGCCGAGGTCGAGGAGATAATCGCAACCTATCGGCGGCCGCTGGCGATCGAGGCGTCCAGCGACGTGCTCTGGTTGCACGCGAGCTAGGAGGGGCAGTGGCGCAACCGAAGCTGCTCCATCCGATCAGGGTCACGATCCAGCCGTTCGTCGAGGCGGCGCAGGTCTACGACGACGACGCGCGGGAGGATATCCCCGGCAACGTCTCGGCGGGCGCGGCGGGGCAGCCATTCACGATCCCTGCGCAGGTCCAGTGGGGGCGCGAAGACGACCCCCGGGCAATGCAGGCAGGAATTCGGGAGGAGTCGTCAGGCTACATCCTGGTTCGATATCTCGACATGGACAGGCTCGGCGTCACGATTCAGAGGGGCGATGTGATCACGACAATCGGAAAGCGTAGCGGCTACGACCTCCACATCGACGGCAAAGAGGACTGCGGGCATTATCCCGATCAGCAGGGCGCGACGCTCGTGCGGTTCTACTTCACGGACCGCGCCCCGGCGAGGGTAGCATAGGTGTTCAAGACCGACGTCCAGCTAACCGGGAAGTGGAAGCATCTCCGCTGGCTATGGGATGCGGACCGGGTAGCAAAGGCTCTCGACGTCAATCTGGCGCAGGCGACGAAGGTCAATGCGATGCTGGTGGTCCGGGAGGTCCGACAACGGATCCGGAGCAAACAGTATGCACCGAACGCGGACCTGACGACGGCGATCAAGCGCTCCAGCACCCCGCTCATCGACCAGGGAGACCTCTGGCGAGCGGTCACCTATCAGATGGTCAACCCCCGCACGGCGCTCGCAGGAATCATGCGACAGCAGAAGACGAAGGCGGGCGGTGAAATGCTGAACCTGGCGATCGCGCTGCACGAGGGGTTCACAGTCAAGGTCACTCCAGGGACGCGTGGGCTCTTCTATGCGCTGGCGCGCTACACGCAGGGGACCGCATCGATCGATAGCCTGACCGGCCGCGCTCGCGAGATAGCGGAGCGGCTCAAGAAGGGGACGACGATCTATCCGCTGAAGCCCACGACCACGGCGATCACGGTTCCGGCGCGGCCTTTCCTGCGAGAGGTGATCGAGGACGACGCTCTCCGGGAGAAGGCGAGGAAGAATTGGCAGGCGGCGATGGGTAAGGCGCTGCATGGTAAGTAGCGATGGCGACACTGCTGACCCTGATGAAGCGGCTCACCTTCACGGAGCAGGACCGCGCCTCGGTCGCCTTCTCCGACCGGACGAAGATCCGTCTCGATCCGAAGCTCCACCAGGTCACCCTGCGAGGCACCCCCGGGAGCTACCCGACCGACGACGATATCTACATCGTCTCGGCGGCGATGAGCCCGCAGGCGGTGCGCTCCTGGGTCGCGTTCCAGGCGGAGGTCGAGCAGGGAATGACGCGCGGCGAGACCGTCGTCACCTCGACCAAATACCGGCTCCACGACGGCACGAACCAGTGGTTCTGGAACGGTGCGGCCTGGGAGCAGGGGACGAGCACCTGGAACGCCGAAGCGGAAATCGCAACGAATATAAGCAGTTACATTGCGACCGCGACGCGGACCCTCCGGATCGTGGTCAATCTCAAAACGACGAACAAGAGCTACACGCCGATCCTGAGAGGGCTCCGCCTCGCCTACGAGGCAAACCTTCGGAGCGAGCAGGAGGACCTGGTCTACCGGACGCTGCTACCTGCGATGTCTGCGGCGGTGCGGCCGGTCGCCAGGTTTGTTACGAATGGGGCTGGTTCGTCTTCTATCGACCTCGGCGCGGTGCTGACGGCGACAAAAATGACCTACCAGATCGTCGGCGTGGATGCGGTCTACAACCACACCGACGACTCCGGTCACCTGAGCGATCTACTCAGCAGCTACAATTCGACGACGCAGATTATCACGCTCTCCGGGTCGCTGGCATCGTCCAAGGTCGCCTTCATCGAGGCGACCATCGAGCCCGAGCTTGTCTTCGAAGCGACGAGCCCGGACTTCATCGAGCTAGAAAAGGTCCCGGCCCTGGTGCTGACGGGCCTGACGCCGACGGGGACGCACCCGACGGCGCTGCGTGATTCGGTTACGGACAAAGACGCGGTCGATCCAACGATCCTGGTCTTTCCCCCGCCCTATCGCATGACCTTTCTCTGTGATATCATAGCGACGGCGGCGAGAGGTGTTGACCTGCAGCGCCTGGTGGAGGAGACAACTAAGTTCTTCGAGGCCAATCGGATCATGCGGACGAACGGAACAGACGAACCTTTCGGGCTCCGGCTCGTTGACGAGTTTCGCTCGACGACGGTTCCGACAGCCGAGGGGCTCCATTCCAGCCAAGCACGGTTTGAGATCGCAGATTTGTACTTCCACACTCGCGGAGTGTTGACTGATCAGGACGGCGTCTACCCGATCCAGTCGGTGAAGCTGACGGGCGATGCCGCCGTGACGATTAGCTAAGGAGGGATTGCCGATGGCACAGAGGAGATACGGTCCGACGCGCGGGCCTGGCGTGGCGGTCATTGAGGCGGATGCCGGAAAGTCACTCCAGAGGGCTCCCCTCGGCGTCACGGCCTTTGTCGGGATGCTGGAGAAGGGAGACACCACGAAGCTGATCTCGTGTTACAGCGCTCGTGATTTCAAGCGGCTCTGCGGGGGCCGGGTAGACTACAGCACGCTGCCCGATGCCTGCCAGGACTTCTTCAATCACAGCGGCGGCGCGGGTGAGCTTCATCTCTGCCGCGTGACGGACGGCACGGAGGTCAAGGCGTTCATCAACCTATGGTCGCGCGAGAGCCTCAACAGCCCCGCCACGAATAAGCTGGCGGTGATCAAGGTCGAGGCGAAGAACGGCGGCCGTTGGGGAGGCCGCACCCGAGTTATGGCCGGGGAGTTCGGTGGGGCCGGGAACATCACCGAGACCACGCTGACGACCGGCATCACGATGAAGCTCAATGAGTGGGCGGGCGGCAAGGTGAAGTTGGATGCCGTCACCACGAAGACCTACACGATCGTCTCCAACACCACGGCGGGCGTGATCACGGTCACCGCCGACTCGACGATGGAGACCGACTGGAACAGCGATGCGGACGAAGGGTACACCCTGGAGCTTGAGCGGACGGCGACGAAGCAGATCACCCTGGAAATCGGCGACGGCGAGGCGGATTCCACTACGCTGTGGAGCCTGCGCGTCTACGTCGACGGGGACCCGACGCTCTACTATCCGAACCTCTCGATGGACCCCGCGTCCGAGTACTACTTCCTCAATCTGATCAACGACGACTCGAACAACCACGAAATCGTGGTCACCGATAACAACGGCGGCAACACCGATCCGAAGCGCCGCCCGGCGAACGACTACGGGCTGATCAGCGCGGTCACCGCGACGGTGCTGACTTCGAAAGCCTACCAGTACTCCTACACCGGGACGGGCACCTACACCGTCGCGCTCGGTACGCTGACGCAGACGATGAAGTACCCGGTCAAGATCCGGTGCGTCGTTCTGGCGACGGTGACGACGATGGACGTCTATGCGACCTTCGCCGACGGCTACGAGGTCAAGATCGGTGCGGCCGAAACGCTCGCGGCACAGTACGCGGGCTGCCCGGACGTTCCTCCGTTCACGATCACGCCGACCGGCGCGACCGAGGACGACGAGATCGTGATCAACTACTTCCCCTGGGAGCCGGACGCGCTGATCGGCGGGTACATCTATCCCGACAAGATCAACGCACCGAACGAGCGCTATCGCATCATCGACAACACGGTCAACACGCTCACCGTCTCGGTTGGCGACCTGACGACCAGCGGCGCGATCAATGACTCGTTTATGGTCCAGTATCCGCAGGGTCTCTTCAACGGGTACGACGGGATCGCGGGCGTTGCCGACGCCGACTACACCGCCACGCACTTCGATACCGACCTGAGCTATCTGAACGAGCTGGTCGGAGAGAACAAAGGGCTCGTTCACGTTGCGACCCCCGGAGCCTACTCCGCGACGGTTCAGAAGGCCGGGATTAACTTCGCCGAGGGGAAAAACTGGGTGTTCCAGGTGGAAATCGATCCGTCGAAGCTCACGGAGAACGACGCGATCGAATTCATCAACAGCACCATTGGGCGTAACGACTTCGCTCGGACCTACTTCCCGAGCTACGGGAACGTCGACGACCCCGACAAGTCTGGAATGCTGAAGTCGGTCCCGCTCACCGGAGCGATCCTCGGACGCGTTGCCAAGATTGCGAAGGACTACGACGGATATCACAAGGCCCCGGCCGGGACCAGCGTGGTTCTGTCGCGGGTCGTCAGTCTGGACGCGACGCGGCTCAGTGAGGAGGTGCTGACTCCGCAGGGCATCAACGTCGTCAAGATCCAGAAGGGCAATTGCATCCTTTGGGGCGCTCGCACAATCGCAATCGACTCGGCCTGGCGCTTCCTGCATCACCGCGCCATGATGAGCCACTACGAGAACACGCTGCGCGAGACCTTCGACTGGACGATCTTCGAAATCAATGATGCGGTCATGCAGCAGAAGATCCTTTCGACGCTGAGGGACTACTTCCTGCCGGAGTGGCGGAAGCGGGCGCTGCGCGGCGCGACGTTCGACGAAGCCTGCTCGCTGAAGGTGGACGATGATATCAACACCGCTGCGACGCGGGCGGCTGGAGAGCTTTACGCGGAGATCGCGCTCCAGCTTGCGGACACCATCGAGCGGTTCGTGATCACGATCAGCAAGGACGGAGTGTTCGAGCAGACGGCATAGGGGATTGACGCGGGGGGGGGAGGTAAGGCATCTCGCGTGGCTCATAACCACGAAGAAGCGGATTCGATTTCCGCTCCCGCAACAACCCACTCATAGGAGGAGGGAAAAGGACGATGGCGGTCGTAACAGTCAGGAAGTCAATCGGCGAGGGCGGGATCGGCACGGATCGGTTCACCGACTCGAATGTCAAGGACGTGCTCTTCGCCATCGTGCAGGAGTTGAAAGACCTGCGCACGAAGTACAACGCACACACCCACGAGTGCCCGGGTAGCTCCTACGCAGCATCGAGGTGCTCGCTGCCTGATACTGGCGCGCCCGAGAATTCGCTGACGCCGAGTGCGGCGAGCGCGGGCACGCAGTATGTCGACTACGAGACTTAGAAACGAGGCCACTGGCCGCACGCGCTAGCGGTGCAAGCCTGGAGGTAGAAAGATGGGTCTGAAAGGAACACTCCAGCCCAATCACATCGCAACGAATCGTTACGAGCTTCATGTGATTGGGCTTCCGCCACTGACGCCAGTGACGGTCAGTGGAATCAGCGAGGAGCTGCTAACGACCGATCTTCCGGATCGGACGCGGGCGACGGGCGGGGATACCAACCCGACCGAAGTCACCATCGCGCTCCCCGCGCATCACGATACCGAAATCGCAGCGATGGAGTTGTGGTTCGGTGAGGCGAAGGCGGGCAGCCCGACCTACAAGAAGGCTGCGACGCTCATCATGCAGACCGTGGACGGCACCGGGTTCCGATCCTACTCGCTGATCGGAGTATTCCCGACGAGCCGGAGTTCGCCTGACCTCGATATGGCGAACGATGGCGACATCGTGAATATCTCCTGGGCGCTCTCGGTCGACGAAGTGATCCCGGTCTAGCGGGTCCTGGCTGGTCGGGTCTTAGAGGGATGAGGCGGTAGGCGCGAGCGTCGATGCTACGAGTGCGCAAACCGATCATTCACGGCCGCAGTGACGGGACCCGCTCCAGTCAGTGCAGGCTCTAACCTCACAAGCCCCACGGGGCGATTGGAGGATCGATGGACGAGAAGAAGATCAGGCGCGTGTCGCCTGGCATGAAGAAGGCAGAATCCGAAACGGCAACGGCTGATGCGCCCCTCAAGATCGCGCGGTATCGAACGACGACCCTCGGCGATCTAGGGGCGCGCCTTCCTGTCGGCATTCCTTCCGGTCAGAAGTTCGAGCGCACGATCGGCGTTCGTGAATTCACGCTTGCCGAGGAAAAGGAGATCGGTGGCTTCCGGGCGAAGGCGAAGGGCCTCACGGCTGGCCGCCTGGTCTCCGAGGTGCTGTCCGTCACCTGCACGCAGCTAGGGCCGCACGACTTCGAGAAGATGAAGAAGTCGGAGCGGCTCGTCGCGCTGGCCAAGATGCAAATGATGGACGTTCTCTACACCTACTTTTGGGTCCGCGTCGAATCGCTCGGCACCGAGTTCCCGATCGGGATCACTTGCCCCGGTTGCCGGTCAACCTTCCGCTTCAGCACCGACTTGAACGACCTCGACGTCAAGGTGATCGACTACGGGGACGGCGAGGAGGACACGCTCGTCGATCAGACCTTCGAGCATATCCTCGACGAGCCGATCACTTTCGGAAAGGAAACGGGGACGGCGCTCACGATTGGACCGATCGAGTGGGCAGCGATGGATACCCCGGCGCTGGAGGGGATTCATGCCTTCAACCCCGCGATCCGGGACATGGTGATGCTCAAAGGCGCGATCAAGGAGCTAGACGGCAAACCGATCATCGTGACGCTGCAGGATCTGGAGCGGGCGCGGATGAGGGTCAAGACCAAGAATGAGTTGATGGCTGCCGTCCAGGAGTCGATGGCGGGACCGCAGCTATTCATCGAGGCGGACTGCGAGAAGTGCGCGCGGTCGCTGATGCAGACGATCGAGTGGAGTTACGACGTTTTTTTCGGGCTCTCTTCCCCCTCCGAGAGTGGAGAGAAATAGCCGAGGAGATTTTCTTCTTGGTGTATCACGGTGGACTGACCTGGACGGAGGTCCACCACATGACGAGTCGAGAGCGCGAGGCTCACGCGGAGTTCGTGGGGAAGGAGCTTAAAAGAAGGCAGCAAGAGGTCGGCGCGTTTGGTGGAGCTGTCCGACAACTAGCTCGGTTACTGGTTCCGAAGACGCGCGGCCGCAAACGATAGACGGCGACACCTACAAGGTGGGCGACGATGGCAAATCTGAACGCAGTGCGTTGCGATGATGGGACGTTCGCACGGATTCCTCTACGGGAGCGATTCTATCAGTACATCCAACGGAATCGGTCCGGTTGCTGGCTCTGGACCGGAGCGCGGTGCGGAGTCGATCAGTCCAGGGGACAAACCGTTCTAGACAACGGGAAGCGGACAACGGCTTATCGTGCCTCCTGGATCCTTCATCGCGGAGCGATTCCACGCGGTCTGCAGGTTTGTCACCATTGCGATAACCCCCTTTGTGTGAATCCTGATCACCTATTTCTAGGAACGCAGAAAGACAACATTCAGGACGCAGCGACGAAGGGTCACATGCGTGGTCCAGGGACGCGTGGTGAAACGCATTCGCGGGCAAAACTTACCGAAGCACAGGTGCGTGAGATCCGACAACGGCGATTCCGGTTTCCCGAATTGAATATCGGTGCTCTAGCGCGTGAATACGGCGTCACGCGCAGCACGATCCGTTTTGTTCTTGACAGGACAAATTGGAGTCATGTGGGGCCGTAGATTGAGAGCCCAACCTGTTTGAAAATGTCGGCATAGGCGCAGTCCTCAGCTTCGACAATAGTCGGGCCGTTGGGGCGATGCGACAAACGCAGCGGCAGTTCCAGTCACTGCACGCATCGGTCGGCCGGATGAAGCAGGGCATGAGCCAGGTCACGATGGGAGCCGGTGCTCTTGGCGGCTCCCTTCTTGCGCTCACCGTCCCGGTCGCTATGGGCGTCCGCTCCGCGACGAAGTTCAACGAGGGAATGTCCGGCGTCCAGGCGATCACGAATGCAACCAGCGAGGACATGAGTCGGCTGCGTCAGAACGCCGTCGATCTATCTCTACAGACCGTCTACACCGGAACCCAGGTCGCTAACGCGATGGAGATTCTCTCCCGCGCGGGCTTCAACGTCAACGAAGTCCTGGGGGCGACCCCGGGTGTTCTTGCCGCAGCCGCAGCCGAAGGGCTGGAGATGGCCGAGGCCGCCGATATCATCTCCATCGCGGTCCGGGGGATGAACCTCGACGCCAGCGACGCGGGGCACGTTGCCGATGTCCTTGCGAACGCGGCGGCCAGCGCCAATACGAACATCCGAATGCTCGGGGAGTCGTTCGTCTACGGCGCGGCGCAGGCGTCGATGATGAATATCAGCCTCGAAGAGACGACGGCCGCCTTTGCGGTCATGGCCGACCGTGGTGTCCGCGCGTCGATGGCGGGGACAAACTTCTCGCAAATGCTGATCCACCTGGCGAGCCCATCGAAGCAGGCGAAGAAGCTGCTCATGGATATGGGGCTGCAGGCACACCAGGTTAGCGTGACAACCTACGGTCTCGGAACGGTTGTTGATCGTCTTCGCACAGGGCTCGAAAAGCTCACCCCGGTCCAGAAGGAGAGCGCGCTGCAGACGCTATTCGGGATCCGGGGGATGCGTGCCGGGAATGCGCTCCTGAAGACGGAGGCGGGACGGCTCCAGGAGTTGACCAAGCAATTCGAGGGTGCGGACGGGGCCGCGAAGCGGATGGCCGATACGCGGCTCAAGAACGTCTCGGGGGCGCTCAAGATGGTGGGCGCGTCCGTCGAGGCATTCTGGATCACCCTGGAGGAGAAATTCGAGGAGCCGTTTGCTATCGCCATCGGGCGCGTGATCGATGGGCTCAACAGCATCGTCTTCGGGATGCGCGCGGTCCAGGCGGGCGTTGCCGACCCGCTCCAGAATGTCCGGGACCAGATGGAGTCGGTCGGTTCGATTGCGGTGATGATGGGGGCGGAGAAGGATAGCTTCCTCAATCCAGAGACGGCGGTTGCGATCGCTCGGGGGATCTTCGAGGCGGTCCAGGGAATTGCCGACGCGGTCACGGGGCTCTTCGATACGGTCAAGCGTGGAGCCGAGGCGCTCGGACTAACGTCAATGAGTGAGGAAGGGATCCGCGCGGCGGCACGTTTCGCAACGACCATCGCGCTCGTGGGCGCGGTGGCCGGGCCGGTGTTGCTGTCGGTCGTTGGTTTGAAGTTCGCCTTCGGCGGGCTCTTCGGAATCCTGACCGGAGGGGTCAACATCGTCCGGGGCGCAATCGGCGTGGTCACTGGGCTCGGCGGCGGCCTACTGGGGATGGGGACATCAGCGGCTGCTGCCGGTGCTGAGTCAGCAGCGGCGGCTACTGGCGTCGGGACCCTGGGCGCGGCGGCTGGAGCGGCAGCGGCTACGACCGAGGCGGCGGCGGTCGGGACCTCGGCGGTTGGTACGGCGGCCTCCCAGGCGGCGACGCCGATCTACCGGACCTCGACGGCGCTGAGCGACGAAGCCATCAAAGCCGAGATGGCGGCGGGCGGAACCCTCAGCGCGGCATCGGCAATGCGAGCGCTGCGCACAGCGGCCCTAACGGCTCCCGGTCCGGTCCAAGCTACCGCCACGGCGCTTGGAGAGGCAGGGACGGCCGCTACGACAGCCACAGGCCCCATCACGGGGGCTGCCGGTGCGCTTCGGGGCCTTGGGGCGGCGGGGACCCAGGCGGCGGGCGGAACGGCGGCGGCGGCGGCCGGGCTTCAGGCTATCGGGGCAGCGGCAGCGCGGACGACTCCGGCGACGGCGAAGACCGAGGGCGCTTTGATCGGGGCGGCCGTCGCGGCCGGGCGCTTCGGCCGGGCGGGATCCTGGATTGCCCGAGGTGCCGGGGCGGCGGCGGGATCACTCAAGGCGCTCGGGATTGTCGGGGCGATCGTGGGTGTGCTGCTGCTTCTACTTCAGAAACGTGGCGAGAGCACGGGTGAGATGTTTGGGCGTATTGGCGGCGCTATTGCATCGGGCTTTGGAAAGTCGATCGAATTCGTGAGAACAACCTGGCACAAACTCAGCCTGATATTCGGGCCCGTGATCGATGCGTTCATGGAAGCCGTCGCCCCGATCGGTGATCTGTTCCGGACGGTCATGGGGGATGTATTGGGTATGTTCGGACAGGCGGCGGGTGAGGTTGGCGGCACCTGGATGTCCGCGATGCGCCCGATTGCTGACGTGCTCGTGATCATCTTCAAACTCATCGGAGTGGCGATTAAAGGACTAGTGGTCGTCGGGAAGATCCTATGGGCCGCGTTCCGTCCCCTCGTCTGGCTCTTCATTCAAGCGGGTAAATACGTTGCGATGGTGCTTCCGGCGATGATCAAACTGTTCGCGGAGGCGGCACGGAAGGTCGGAGAATTCGGCGTCCAGCTTGTGAATTGGCTCCTCACCCCAATGCGGACGGCAGCGGGAATCTTGGCGACTATCCTGGATTCGATTTCTGGAATTGCGAAGAAGATCGGAATCGACCTGTCGGGTGCGGTCCAGGGACTCCGCGAGCTTAGCGAATCGGAAATTTCGCTCGCCCCCACGCATCCGGTAACGCCTTATGAGAAGATGATGGAGGAGCTGTATGGGGGAAAACCTAAATCACTTGAGGAGCAGCTAGCGGAGACGATCAGAGAGAAGCGTGGAGAGGAGGAAGGAGAAGAGATCCCACCAATTGACATGACTCATGTCACCAACGTCGAGATCGACGGTCAGAAAGTCGCAGTCGCCACAGAGAAGTATCGCGTCGGCATCCGGGACCGGGCGGGCGCGAAGACGAAACCGTGGCAGCGGCGGTCGCTGATCGTGCGCGCCGTCGACATGACCCCGGTCAGGGTCTAGGAGCAGAGCGATGGGTATTCTGAAACGAGCACCGAAGCCGAGGTTGGATCCGAACGACGAAGGATACCGGGCGATCGAGTTCCAGTTCGTCCCGGATCGTTTCATTCGAAACGTGGCGTCCAATTGGGCGGAGAAGTCCGCCTTCGGACGCGATCATCCCGTGCTCCAATACGTCACGCAGGAATCGGAAACCTACTCCTTCCGGGCGCTGCTCTTCGCGGAGCGGACGACCGACACGATTTCGGACAAGGTCGAGGCGCTCATCGCGGCGGTGCGCGCGAACGCGACGCTCAAGCGGCCGCCCCTCTGGACCTTCTCCTGGGGCGACTTCATCATCGACACCAGCGTCATTATCGAATCGGTCGGCGGCATTGAGTACGGCGAGCCCCGGGCAAACGATACGATCACCGGGGTCATTGCTGATCGGCTCTACGGGGCGCTGCTCGGGACCGGCCCGGGACAGCAGCTACGCACCGTCCAGTTCCGGATGCGCCTGAAGCACTACGAGCCGTTCGGGATCGAGATTCCGAGCCTCGCCGATCTGGACCGTGATACGTTTCATCACATCGTCCGGACCGGGGATACCTGGGAGGAGCTTGCCCGGCTGCACTACAAGGAGGCGCTCAAGGGCGACCTCCTACGGAGGCGCAATCCGTCAAAGGAATTCCTGGTGGGAGGGCAGACCGTCGACGTCCTGAAGCCGAGTCGATTCCGGGGCCTCACACCGACCCCATACTCGATCCCGCTGGTGCGGACGACTGCGGCGAGCACGATGCGAAGGGAGCTTTTTGAGGACCGCCGCAAGTCGCGCGTGTCCCATGTGTTGTAGCGATGGCATTGGTCGAGCGAGCATACGGAGAGGACCTCGTCCCGCGCGTCGCTCTCGTCGTTGAGGGCAACGATGTCACGGGGGACATTTCGCGCCTGATCAGCACCGTCGAATTCGAGTCGGCGGTTGACCTATCCGACGAGCTTCGCATCTCGGTTATCAACCAGGGCTTCGGTTTCACCTCCGGCGACCTGCCTCCCGACCTGGTGTCCCACAAGGTTTTTCAGCCCGGCAACGAGGTCGATGTCTTCATGGGATACGGAGGCGAGGCGAGCCTTAAGTTTATCGGGCGCGCGATCCTTGCGCGTCACCTTCCGCAGTTCCCTGCCGACGGCGTTCCCATGCTGGAGATTCTCGGTCACGACAAGGCGTTCTTCCTGATGAACATGGAAGGCGAGATCACGGGCGGTGCAGAGACGCGCGTGCGCGCGGCCGTCGAGGACCCCACGAACGAAAAGAAGGAGGACTCCGGGCAGGTCTATGTCGAGAAGCAGCACCACGAAATCGTGCGCGAGATCGCAAAGAAGTGGGGCCTGCATCCGAACATCGATCCGATCACGAGCGCGAAGACCTTTGAGCCGGGCGAGGGGCTCGTCCAGCCGAAAGGAATGTCCGACTACGAGTTCCTTCGCATCCTGGCCACGCTCAACAACTTCGAGTTCTGGATCGATTGGGACCGCGACCTGCGGCGTTGGGTTTGCAATTGGAAGCGCATCCCGGAGCGCTACAACATCAAGCCTGAGCTGGTCTTCAAGTACAACGAAGGCGACGAGAGTACGCTCCTGGAAATCGAGCTTGACTATGGGATCCGCGATACGATCACGGACGTCCACGTTCTAGCTTGGAGCGAGGACTACCATTCCTGGGTCAGCACCGTCCTGGTCGAGAACGCAATGGGGCCGGATCCGAAATGGCGCAAGGGGACCGGGCGCGCGAGTCGGCGGACCCAGGCGGAGGGCACCGAGGATCCCGAGGAGGGCGCGGGCGCTTCGGAGGAGGTGCTGATGGACGCGATCACCAGCAGCACGAAATTCCGAATGGCGGCGGGCGGCGTCTCGATCGACGTCATTGCGGGGCGGCCTTTCGGGGGCCTGGCCGAGGCAGCAAACTGGGCGACCGAGTGGTTCCGGCAGCGGAAGGATCACTTCGTCATGGCGCGCGGGAAGACCGTCGGCTGCGAGCTACTTCAGAAGCGACAGGTCCATGAGCTACAGGGGCTCGGGCCACGGCTCTCCGGCGCGTACTATTTCCACGCAGTGCGTCACAAGATGGACCTCGGCGGCGGGCTCGCCTACGAGACCGAGTTCATCGCAAACAAGGTGCTGGTATGAAGTGGGAACGCTATAACGCAATCGTTACGGATAACGACGATCCCGAGAAGCTCGGACGCATCAAGGTCGAGTGCCAGGACCTGGTTGCCAAGGGCATCGCGCTTCCGTTTTGGATCCCGCCTGCGGGCGGCTGCGCATCGAAGCCGACGATGGACGCCACAGGTGGGGCAGGCTGGTTCTTCATCCCGGAGCTAGAGACGCGCGTGATCCTGGAGGTGCTGATCGAGGCAAGTGGGGACTCGGCACCCTGGGAGAGCTTCGTTTCCAATCCCAAGACGACTCGCTACCTGACGGGGCCGTTCTCGATGGCGCTCAAGCCCCCGGCGCATTTCACGGAGGCCAACTACCCGAAGCGCCGGGGTTTTATGTCACCGAGCGGGCACGTCGTGATCTTCGACGATACCAAGGACGCCGAGGTGATCACGGTCAAGCACAAGAACCGGATCACGTTTTTTGAGATGGATCAAGACGGCGTGATCACGCTGCAGTCTACCGAGGACGAGACGCTTCTGAAGATGGAGCCCGATGGGACGGTAACGATCCAATCCAAGGCGAGCGATTCGTTTATCGTGATGGCGGCGGACGGAACGACCACGGTTCACGCGACGAATATCAAACTTGACAAGGGAGCAACCCAGGCGATTCTCCGGGGCGACGACGTCAAGACCTGGCTCGACGGTCACGTCTCGAAGTACAATGCGCACATCCATCCTACGGGTACGGGGCCGAGCGGACCGCCGACGGTATCGGAGACGAACCTGCCGTCGAGCGCGCTCTCATCAAACCACAAGGTGAAGTGATGAGCCTCAGCGTCACGAAACTGCGGGACGAGTTCCTGCCGATGTTCGATCCCGGGGCCGGGGGGTTCTACTGGTCGAGCACGCGCTCGGAGGCGCTGGACCGGATCCGTGACGCTTATGACACCTACGCGAGCGATGCGGAGGACTACTCCGGCGATTCGGTCGCCTCGAAGTCCCCGTCCGGATTCCGCTCGGCGCTCAATGCGATGCTGAGCACCTGGACGGCGGCCGATGCGGCGGCGGCGATGGCGGCCGCATTCGTCGCCTACTGGACCGGGGGGAGCTTCGCGGTCGGCTCGCTGATTTCGGGGACGGGAAGTCCGCCCTGTGCAAACCAGGGATCGGGCACTAAGATTTTCGCAGTGGAGAACACGAGCGCGGTGATAGCGGCCGTCGGGACGTCGCTTCAGGCGGCGCTGCTTTCCGAGTTCAATAATCTCTCCACGGATGGAGCAGCGAAAGCGCTCGCGATCGCGCAGTGCTTTCACAACGCGACCACGGCGGACGTGACGGTCCTGATCAGTGGTCTCGATACGACCCCGCCGCCAACGGGGCCGTTGCCTGTGACGAACACCTGCACGGTGTTCTAGGAGGAGGAACAATGGCAAACGCGCTCTTCACGAAGTACAAGGAGAAGATCATGGACCCCGGCACGCTCGGAACCACGAGCGGTACGGCGGTCGACCTGATCGACGACAACATCAAGGTCTGCCTTGTCGACCACGCGCTCGATACTCCGGTCCCGGCGACCGATGAGTACCTCGACGACATCTCGGCGGGGATCGTGGCGACGACGGCGAACCTTAGCTCGAAGGCGATCACGGGTGGCGTCTTCGACGCGGCTGATACGGTCTTCTCTGCGGTCGCGTCCGGAGACCCGTGCGAGTCGCTCGTGATCTACAAGGACACGGGGACCGCCTCGACGAGCCCGCTGATCGCCTTCATCGACACGGCGACGGGGCTCCCGGTGACCCCGAACGACGGCGACATCAATGTCACCTGGGACTCGGGCGCGAATAAGATCTTTGCCTTGTAGGCACTATAGTCCCATTGGTAGGTTCTCCTTTGGAAAGGAGGAACCGATCAATGCAACTGGAACAAAGGCGATGGGTTGCCGCGATCTGTCCCATTTGTGGTGGCGAATTCAAACAACGGCCCGATGGTAGGGTGAGGACCTGTTCGCGTTCCTGTGCGCGGAAGAGGGAATGGCGGCAGGGAGAGCGAAAGCCACGACAGAAAATTCGGGGACCAAATGGCTACATCTGGCGGTATGCGCCAGGACATCCCAATGCTTCGGGAAGCACCTGGGGGAAACGGGGGGTCTATGTGCTCGAACACCGTTTTGTCATGTCTCGAATCCTTGGCCGCCCCCTTCTTTCGGGAGAACGGGTCCATCACAAGAATGGGAAGCGAGATGATAACCGTCCCGAGAATCTGGAGCTTTGGAAAATGAAAGATCCTCCAGGAATTCGGTCTTCGGACTATCACTGTCCGGGGGGCCGGTGTTTTGAGAAAGAGTAGAGTTCCGTGGCGTTGCGCGCCTTCGGCGGCCTGGAGGTTCGTGACCTAACAGCCTACTTCCTGGTCACGAGCGGATCGGTCGCACTAGAGTCTTCGATTGTCCGCACTGGTGATCGGTCTATGAAGATCACTGGTGACGGCGCGACGACAAACTACGCCTCGATTGGCGACGCCTCCGGCAATGCTGAAGGCACGCTGGCGACGTTTCTCGGTATCAGCCCGGCGTGGGTCTGCTTCTATCTCCGCGCGGCGTCGCGCCCTTCGTCTGGCCACGAAGAGATCCTCCAGTATCGCACGCAGACGAATAAGCAGATGTGCTACATCGGGCTCACCAGCGACGGGAAGCTCAATCTCTACGACAAGAACAGCAACGAGCAGGGCACCGGGACGACGGTCCTCGCAACCGATACCTGGTATCGGATCGAGGTGCGGTGCGACGGCGGGGCGTCTGGTAACTATGAGCTTCACATCAATGGCGATCTTGAGTACTCCGGGACTGCGGACTTTTCGAGCGAGTCGGCCGACCGGATTTACTTTGGCGACTACATCCGTCGAAGCTCTAGCGCCTTCACGATCTACATTGACGATTTTGTTGTCGACACGAGCCGGATGGACTCGGAGTTCGAGGTCCCGATCGCGCTGCCTGACGGGAATGGCTACTATACAGCATGGAGTGGTGACTACACCGACGTCGACGAATTGCCCCACACCAGCGACTCCGACTACATTTCTTCTCTCACGAATGGGCAGAAAGAGCTAGTCACCTTCGAAAACTACTCGACGGTCGGGATGAACGATGGCGACGTGATCGCCTGCCTGCGTCTCTATTATGTTGTGAAAACGGCTGGTGGGACGATCAATCTGCGCTACATTTCGCGGTCGAACAGCGTCGACGATACGACGACCACGAATAACAATCCTGGAAGCTCTTATGTCTTCCGCACGAAGATGGACCTCGTCGACTTCGGGCACACGAACGATCCCTGGACGCCGACCTATTTCAACGACTACCAGGGCGGCGTTCATCTCAACGTCTTCTCCCTTGGCACGGGGCGCTGCACGGCGATCTATTGCGAGATCCTAGTCAAGCCCGAGCAAGCGATCAGTTGCTCGGGTAACGGCATCGCCTCCACGGTCGCGTTCGGAACCGCGAAGCTAGACCTCAACATCACGGCGAACGGTATCGCGTCGGGCGTCGCCTTCGGAACCGCCACGGTCGAGACGCAAGTAGCGCAGGAGATCGACTGCACCGACCACGGCATCGCCTCCACGGTCGCGTTCGGAACCGCGAAGCTAGACCTCAACATCACGGCGAGTGGTGTTGCGCCAACAGCAGCCTTCGGAACCGCGAAGCTAGACCTCAACATCACGGCGAACGGCATCGCCTCCACGGTCGCGTTCGGAACCGCGACGGTAGCACCTGATCAGGAAGTCGCTCCGTCCGGAATCGCCTCCACGGTCGCGTTCGGAACGGCGCAGCTAGACCTCAACGTCGCCCCAAGCGGGATTCCTCCAGCCGCCGCCTTCGGCACCGCGAAGCTGGACCTCAACATCACGGCAAACGGCATCGCCTCCACGACCGCTTTCGGCACGGCCCACGTCAAGCTGAGCATCGCCCCGAGCGGCATCGCCTCCACGGTCGCGTTCGGAACCGCGACGGTAGCAGCGGGACAAACAATCATCTGCTCGGGCATTGCTCCCACGGTCGCCTTCGGAACCGCGAAGCTAGACCTCAACATCACTCCCACAGGCATCGCTCCTACCGCCGCCTTCGGAACGGCAACAGTAGCGCCCGAGCAGGATGTCGCCCCGAGCGGCATTGCTCCTACCGCCGCCTTCGGAACCGCCCACGTCAAGTTGAGCATCGCCCCGAGTGGTATTGCCTCCACGGCTGCGTTCGGGGCCCCGCAGCTAGACCTCAACATCACGGCAAGCGGGATCGCCTCCACGGTCGCGTTCGGAGCGGCCTCGGTCACGACGGGGCAAACAATCGACTGCTCCGGCAACGGGATCGCCTCCACGACCGCCTTCGGGACTCCGCAGCTAGACCTCAATATCACTACGACGGGCATTGCCCCCACGGCGGCGTTCGGGGCCGCTACGGTCTCTCCGGATCAGGATGTCGCACCGAGCGGCATCGCCCCTACCGCCGTCTTCGGCACCGCCCACGTCAAGCTGAGCATCGCCCCCACGGGCATCACCCCTACCGCCGCCTTCGGCAGCCCGCAGCTAGACCTCAACATCACGGCGAACGGTATCGCCCCCACGGTCGCGTTCGGGACCGCTACGGTCCAGCCGGAAGCGGGACCGCAAACGATCACCTGTACGGGGATCGCCTCCACGGCTACCTTCGGCACGGCCCACGTCAAGCTGAGCATCGCCCCGAGCGGCATCGCCTCCACGGCTACGCTCGGCAGCCCGCAGCTAAATCTCAGCATCGCCCCGAGCGGCATCGCCTCCACGGCTACCTTCGGCACGGCAAAGCTGACCCTCGATATCGCCCCGAGTGGGATCGCGTCGACCGCCGCCTTCGGAACGGCCTCGGTCGGGTTCACCATTGCCCCGACCGGGATCGCGTCGACCGCCGCCTTCGGCAGCCCGCAGCTAGACCTCAACATCACGGCGAACGGGATCGCGTCGGGCGTCGTTTTCGGAACGGTGCTGGTGCAGCAATTGATGCAGGTCATCAATTGCTCGGGCAACGGCATCGCCTCCACAGTCGCGTTCGGCTCGGCTACGGTCTACTTCGGAGCCGCCGTTCGTGATATCCTCGTGGCGGACCTGAAACTGAACCGGGCGGAGCTAGTCGAGATCCGCATCAATCGTTCGGCACAGCCGGACCTAGTTTTGAATCGGAACCAGCAGGTCGATCAGGTCTTGAACCGCGTGCAGCAGATGGACCTATCGATCGACCGCGAAATCTACAAGGAGCTGGTGGAGCTATGAGCGCAACCGAAGAAGTCCACGTTGGAGATATCGGGACCGCTCTCAAGGCCCGGATCATGGAGGAGGGTGCCGTTCAGAACATCAGCGCGGCGACGGTCAAGAAGTTTCGGTTCAAGAAGCCGGGCGGAACGATCATCGAGAAGACGGCCGAGTTCGACACGGACGGCACCGACGGCATTCTGAAGTACGAGACGGTCCTCGGTGATATCGACGAAGCGGGGCCTTGGGAGATGCAAGCCTATCTCGAATTCCCCACGGGGAAGTGGTGGTCGAGCCGGGAGACCTTTCAGGTCTACGAGAACCTCGACCCGGTGACGACATAATGAAGGGACTAAGGATACCAATACAGGCGAGTGCGGGGCGACTCGAAACGGTCCGGGGTGAGGACCAGCTTCGCAAGGTCATCGTGCTCAACCTCTCCGATTGCGAAAGCTCCAATCCGTTCCAAGATATCGGGATCGGGTCGGCGATGGTTTTCGACGTCGACGATCCAACGACGCGCGCCCGAATCTCGCGCAACATCGCCACGCTCTTCAAGCGGCTGGAGCGCGAGGGCCGCGCCCGGCTCTCGCAGGGATATCCGATCTTCACCGCTGATCAGGTGAGCCAGGAGCTTCACTGCGAGGTGCGCTACGTCAATCTCGAAACGACGCGCGAGGAGGAAATCAGCATCCTCTACGCGACTGCGCTGAGCGGCGTCGCGCAGGTGGAGGTGTAGGATGCCATCGGTCACGATTGAAGTTCCCGACTTCGAGTATTCGGGCTTCTACTATCCCGAGATTCTAGAGGACCTCATCCTCTACAACCGGACGGCTCTCCCGGACCTGGACGACGAGGACCCCGCCGAACCCTACATCCAGATCCTGCGGTCGGTCGCACTGGCGGCACACCTCAACAACGTGCTGCTCGATGCCGTTGCGCGCGAGCGCTTTATCACGACCGCGCGTCTGCGGACTTCGGTCGCAGCGCACCTGGCGTTGATCGGCGTCACGCTCGACCAGCCGAACCCCGCCGTCGCCGATCTACTCTTCGAGCTTTCGCGCGAGTTCACCGCGCAGACGACGGTGATCCCCGCCAACTCCGCCTTTGCGACTGAGGCGACCGCCGAGACGGAGGGGATCCAATTCGAGGTGCTGACAGATGTTGCGACAGCACGGACCGACGAGCTTACGGACATCTTTTCCTATGATGAGTCGACGAGCACATGGACGACGCACACCATCGGCGCGGCGGTGACTCCGGGATGGGCAGGGGCTCCTGAAGCCGGGGACCTGCTCTACTTCGGACACACCGATATGCTCTGGAGCACGCTGGCGATGTACGTCAGCACCGCCGCTAGCGGCCTCACGCAGGGCGTTTGGGAGTACTATGACGGCGACCTCGAAGACACAACCCCCGATTCGGTTACGGATCAAACGACCTACATCACGCTCGAATTGAACGACTGGCTTGGTACGAGCGATCGCACAGGCACACTCGTCCGGGTGAAGTGCAATCTGACCGGGGCCTACGAGGACGACCTCGCGGTCTACTATTCGGGCGGGGTCAACAAGGTCGACACGGCTGGCAAGCTAGGCCAGGCAACGATCTCGACCGACACCGAGGACTACAGCGTCGGCTCGCTTTGGCAGGAATTCCCCGACGTCGTCGACGAGACGGGGATGCTCAAGATCACGGGGACGAAATCGCTCTCCTTTACGCTCCCGCAAACGACGACGTTGGACTGGAAGAAGCTGTTGCTTGGTCCTACGGGGGCGCAAGTCGAAGCCTACTGGATCCGCTTCCGGGTGATCAGCGCCTCGGGCGGTTCGATCCCTTCGCTTGCTGCCTATGATCCATCAACCGGAGACCGCTACCTGCTATCGAGCGCGACGCAGGGACAAGCCTACTCTGAGGATCCGCTCGGCTCCTCGGACGGGATGGCAAATCAGGAATTCACGTTTGCAAACTATCCCGTGATCGACGACGTGACGTTGATCGTCTACGTCGATGAGGGTAGCGGTGACGAGGCGTGGACGCGGGTCGACAACTTCATCAACTCCACCTATCAGAGCAAGCACTTCCGGGTGATATTTGACAATGACGGCCGAGCGACGATCCAGTTCGGCGACGGGACGAACGGCAAGACCCCCGATGCGGGGACCGATAATATCAGCGCCGCCTATCGTGTGCTCGAAGAGCAGAATGGCAATGTTGGTGCGGGGACGATCACGGTCAACCGTGCGGGTAATGCGTACCTCGGAGCGATCACGAATCCGCGCGCGGCCAGCGGCTACGCGGTAGCGGAGGGCTCCACGGAGGCGGGGCTGGAGCTAGCGAAGATCACCGGCCCGGCCGAGCTACGAGTTCAGGGGCGTGGCGTCACTCCGCAGGACATCGAGCTGTTGACTAAGGACTTCGAGGCCGCAGACAGCACCAAGCCCTTCGGGCGGGCGCTCGCGATCGAAGAGAGCTTCGGGGACAAGACGGTCGAGGTGGTGGTGGTGGGCGCGGGCGGTTCCACGGTGCCGACCGACTACCTCACCGAATTGGAGGAGTACTTCAATGGCACGGCGGATCGGACGACGCGCGGCGTGCTGCTCCTGAATACCGAGGCGACCGCTTCAAACTACACCCCACACGCGATCGACGTCACGGCTACGGTCTACGGCGGCGAGCAGGAGGCGATCGAATCGGCACTCGCTACCTTCCTCTCGGCCGGGGCGCTTAGGAGCGATGGCGTGACCTACGAGTGGGACTTCGGCGAGGACATCCCACGCAGCCGAATCATCGCGGCGATCATGGGCACGGCCCCGTATCCACGAAACGTCGTGCTCACGGCTCCCGCGTCGGACGTGGTGATGGCGGCGCGCGAGCTACCGACAATCGGGACGATCACCCTCACGATGGTGGCCTAGATGGAAAAGCCGACCCTATACGACTCCCTCATCCTGGCGCTCCGCACGCTCGACGAGCAGCTAGGAGGCGGGCTCCTGCAGGCGCTCCTGGAGCGACCGCAATATCACTTCGACGAAACCGAAACGCGGATCCGGTCGCTGGAGAATACCGACAGCCCCGGGGCCTGCCCGGACGCGCTGGTGAAGTATCTGCTGCCGCACGTCGGATTCACGGCCGACCTGGCTGAGATCACGGACCGGCTCAGCGTCGCCACGCTTCGAAAGCTGGTCGACACGGCCGTCCCGTTCTGGCGGCAGAAGGGGACGGGGCAGGGTGTCGTTTCACTCGGGATCCAATTCACCGGGCGCACGCCGATGTACCAGGACTGGTTTGACTACCGCTTCGTCGTCGGGGAAACGCAGATCGGGCTCGATCAGATCGGCACGGATCCCTGGATTATCACGAGCGAGACCCCGCCACGCAGTCCGTTCGTCTCCACGATACGCATCATGGACAACGGCACGATCGACGAAATCCTGCTGCTGGATCTGATCGGCTTGATGCGCCCGACGAACGAGTACATCGAGGCGGTCCTGATGGACTTCCTCGATACCTTCAGCGGGTCGTTGGACCGATGGACGCGTCGAACGGGGACGCTCTCCTACATTGAAGGCGGCGTTTTCAATATCGTCCCGGGGAGCTTCTACGAACCGAATATCGAGATCGTCCCGGTGACCGAATTGCAGGACTACACCATCGTTCACAAATTTCTGCTCGGGGTGACGGGAAACGACCATCTCGTCTGCTGGTACAGGCTCTCGGGCAGTTCGCTGCTCTCGATTCAGATCACCGACACGTCCCCGCAGATTATCATCCGAAGGTGGGCAACCGGCATCCCCACAACGATCTACTCGGGAGACGCGATTGGCGGAATCACGATTGTCCCGGGGGCTTTCTACAAGCTACGCATCGAGACGATCAACGACCCCGCGCCGTATCTGAAAGTCTACATTGACGATGTGTTGCAGTACGAGTCGCCGTCGGGCGGCGAATCGACGTCCCTGCGCTACGGAACCATCTACATCGGGAACAGCGCGGGGTCGACGGAGAACAATCAGATTGATAACATGGAGGTTTGGAGGCGGCCGCTACGATGGGCGATCCACGGTCCAGACGGGATCACGACCTCCAGCAGCTTCTGCGGGTAGAGAGGTGGAGCTATGGCGACTGGTAGCAAAAAGGTCCACATGTTCAATAAGCGAATCCTCTCGCTGGAGGATTGGCGCGACCGCGTTCTCGACTACACGGCCGGGGCGGTCGAGAGCGCCCTGAGCAGAATCTTTCGGAGCGACGGCGCGTTCGACACGCAGGTCACCGTCGCGGCCAGCGCCTCGCCGAACAAGGTCGACATCGCGGCGGCTGCGGCCTTCGCTAGCACTGATGGCGACGGGCACCTCCTGGAGGGCAGCGCGGGGGAATCGTATCTCCAGGGGATCAAGATCCCGCCCGACCCCGGGGCAACCGACCTCTACCACCTCGGCTTCGAGTTCGCCCTGACTGATCAGGGCGTCGTCACGAACCCGCGCACTGGCGAGTACGAGTACGACTACTTCGAGGAAGAGATCGGCGTGCTCGGCACCCCGGATTCGGTCGCGGTCGAAGGCGGCGGCCTCCGGGTGACGGTCAATTCGCTCCTGGAGTCAGGCTACGATCACTCCGGACGCACGGTGCGGGTCTGGTTGAAGTCGGTCCAGGACGGCGGCCCGGGGCCGCAGAGCCAGGACGCTGACGTGGCCTTCGAGGAGGTTGCGGTCACTTACAGCAACCCGAACAACTCGATCCTCACGACGGCGCATCTAGGCCAGGACTCCCCGTCAACGACGGCTGCCGACTACCGGGTGCTGCTGATCGGCCCGAAGATCAAACGCAAGGCGGTCCAGGACCTTACTGGGGTCGCGGGAGTCGTGTACCTCGCCGAGGTCACGGCGGCGGCCAGCGGCAATACAATCTCCTCGATCGATTTGTCGCTCCAGAACCTCCACGGCGACCTGGCCATCTTCGCGCAGGACTTCATCGAGTACGACCCGGTCAACGCACACGCCAAGGTCGCGGTCCAGGTCTACGCGGGGGAGGCGGCGGACCAGCGTCAGATCAGCGTGCTCGATACCGGGGGAACGCCGGTCTTCAAAGTTGACAAGGACGGCGACGTCACGATGAGCGGCGACCTAGTCGTTGGCGGCTCGGAGACAATCACCGACGTCGAAATCGTGCTCGGGAGCACGGAGGTCGGCGACGACCCGAGCACCGATACGATGGAGCTTTGGTCGCAGCTACGGCTTCATGCGGGGGAGAAAACCGACTCGGCCCCCTACGATCGCTGGTCGAACCTCTACATCGGCGACGACGACGAGGCCGACCCGGGCGGTAAAATCATCTTTGCGGCAAGTAGCATTGACCGTGAAATCTATGCGGAGAGCAGCGGTATCACGATCCGCCGCAACGACGCGGTCGGCGGAGAGAGCTATCTCGAAGTGCGCAACGATGGCGGCGGTGGCGTCTTTGGGATCAAGACCGACGGACCGATTTTCCTCGGAATCAATCCTTCGGGGAGTTCGCCACCACTATTTTTCTACGGGAACAGTGGCTATTGGGAGATGTACTACGACAACACGTTGCGTTACCTGGTCGCGCAGATTTCCGACCCAAGTGAACGCTACTTCTGGATTCGGAACACCGGAGTGGGGCGTGGCGGTCTCCGCATCGAGGACGGCGAAATCCTCATGCGCGGCTCTCCAGCAAAGCTCCGTGGTGACACTGGAGCCGGTCCGCTCTATCTCGACGATCAGTACATCACTCCGAGCGCGGGGATCCCGCTAAGCAGCAACAGTGAAACCGGAGGGACGCAGCTCAATACCGGCGCGCAGTCGTTGCTCGGGGCGATCGATGAAATCCGCACCGCGTCTGCGGGGCTTCGGGTATCGGGCGTCCAGGAAAATCTAAACGACCTCGCGCTTTCGATCACTGGCAGCAGCCCCCCGAAGGTCACGGTCAACACGGGCTCGGCGATTGTGAACGGGGTACGGTACACCTATTCGGGCACGACGGAGCTTACGCTCGCAACGAACCAGACCAACTACATCTACATCACCAACGCGGGGACGATCACCTCCACGACGACGCAGGCGACCGCCTACCCGGCAGCCGGAGATACGCTCGTCCTGGGGGCGGCGGTTACGGACAGTTCGGCGGTGACCGATCTTCGTTCAGGGCGGCCGTTCATCGGCACCGTCGGGCGGCGGCACGTCGTCACGGTCGGCTCCTCGGCGGATCCAGATTCGCTTTGCGACTTCGCTAACCTATTCGAGGCGCTCAATTGGGTGCGCGACGTCCGGGCGCAATTGACGTCAATGGAGTGGCCGGAAATTGAAATCGTGATCGTCGGTACGACGGACCTCACCGGCCTCGGCGGCTACGACCTCCGGCCCGAGCACTCGGGATTGACGATCCGGGGTGTTGGCCACGCCGACGAGTCGGCCTGGTGGGGATACGGGACCGAATCGGACTTCGGCACCGCCGCGATTATTTGGGAAGGGACGGGCACGCCGAGCTGGCTTTTCAGAACGCAGGGCTCTCCGTCCGTCACCAACATCACCTTCCGCGACCTGACGTTTGTCTACGAGCACACGGGATCGTATGTGAACAGCAACCTCTTCTATGTTGGAACGGCAACGTGGGACATCGCGTTTCTTCACTGTCGGATTCTGAATCGCTACAACGATTATCCGTGGCGCACCTTCGTTGGAGCCTACGGCGGATCGATCTACAACCTGCGTGTGAGCGATTGCCGCTTCTCTAATTGCATGACGGACCCTGCGGGCGTGACCGTTTTCCGGTCCGACACTGCTTCCTACCAATTCCACCGGCTCCTAGTTGAGGACTGTCGCTTCTACTGGAACACGGGCTCGGTCACTCCGACGATCTTCAATATCGAAGGGGGCACGTCTACTATCACGATCCGCGATTGTGAATCGAACACGGCCCGCATCTTTGCACAAATCGCAAATGCCGAGACTGTGCATATTAGCAAGTGCGAGTCGTCGGTCACCGGTGTGGGCGGAACCCAAGGCGGGGTCATCGTGACGGGCGCGACCTACACGCACATCAGTGATTGCAAGTTTACCGGCAGCGCATCTAGTGGGGAGACGATATACGGAATCCGACTGACCGCTGGCCACGCGTTCATTCGTGACAACTATATCAACATCACCGGGACCGGCACCCTGACAAGGGGAATCGAAACCAACTACTCGACGGATCACGGTCTGACGATTGCGGGAAACAGCGGCTACATCGCAGCCGGAAAGTTTATCTACAACACGTGCCAGAATACGACGATCACGGGAAACCACGGAACGGCGAGCGGTACCGACGCGATCTACAACGACGGGAATTACTGCTCGATCACCGGCAACTGCTGCATTGGTGGTGCCTACATGAACGATATCACCTCGACCGGCGCATACTGCACGGTCATTGGTAACATACTCGACGGGTCGTTGAGCGTTTCTGGAACCGGGTCGATCGGCGACGCTACGCTGAACGCGATCGTCCCATAACAAGGAGAGGAGAAGTCATGGACCGAAATCAGCCACAGCAGATGGCAAGAACGATCCTGCGCGACGACCGGCTGCTAGCCGTTCTGCAAAGGCAGGACAACCAGCCGAACGAAACGCTGAAGTCGCTCGTTGCTCAATGGTACGAGCTAATCGAGAAGGAGCCAGCGATCGAGAATGAGGTGCGCGCGCTCCAGGCGCGCCTGGCACAGATCCAGGAACGCCACCTCAAGATCCTCGGCGGTCGGGAGGTCTGCGAAGCGATGGTGCTCAAGGAGCTAAATCGCATTGACGCAGCCGCCAAGAAGGACGGTCCGTCTGGTGATGGCAGGAAGACCCCCGCACCTCCCGGGGCGGGAAGGGGAAACTAGATGGCGGGACGGATGTCCATGTCGCCGTTCTGGTTCCTGCCGCCGCCGTCCCCGCAGCCGCAGGGCCTGGTGCTGACGGCCTATCAGCTAGCAGAACGGTTCGTCGGGGTCCAGGAGATCCCGGGGCGCGAGGACAACCCGCAGGTGCTGGCGATGCTGAAGCTCGATGCTGACTGGCCAGAGAACGATGAGGTCGCGTGGTGCAGCGCGTTCGTAAACTACGTCGCGTGGCTCCTACGGCTCCCGCGCTCGAAGTCGCTGCGCGCCCGGACCTGGCTCCAGGTCGGCACGCCAGTGATCAAGATCACGGACGCGCGCGTCGGCTTCGACGTCGTCGTCCTGAAACGGGGCGGCGGCAACCAACCGGGTCCCGAGGTGATCAATGCTACGGGACACGTCGGGTTCTTCGCGGGGCTTGATGGCGGGAAGGTGCTGTTGCTAGGCGGCAACCAGCAGAATGCGGTCGGCGTTGGAGAGTACGATACCGACCGCATCCTGGGCACGCGACGACTGTGGAGCCCGGGAATTGAAATCGGAACCCCGAACGCCTCGAACACCGGGGTCTAGAGAGGGAGGTCTGGAATGCCATCGATACCGAGCCCAAGGGAAATCTGGTCCGCGTTCGCGGCGATGTTCAAGACGGGCAGCGGCTGGACGGCGATCCTTGGAATGGTCGCGTTCGGTCTGCTGTCGCTGGTGCTGATGATGGAGGGGCGGTTCTCGTTCCTCGATATGCTGCTGGCCGATGCGGGAATCCTGCTCGTCGGCTGGAACACGATCCGCGCACGGTGGGCGCAGGCGAAGTCGGACAATCTGTTGCTGACCATCAAGAACGAGGTCACGCGGAGGTCGTAGTCGGTGATCCATATCGGGAAGCCGAGGGTCGGACGATCGGCTCCGAACAAGACGCACGCTCAGAGCGTCCTATTTGACAGGGACCTTTGGGATGAGAGCCGGGCGCGCAGGTGGTTGAACGAGCACGACTACCGGATCGACGGTCTAGATCGCGCCGCCAACTTCCTGCGCTTCCGGCAGTACGACCCCGACAAGACCCGCTTCGAGTATCGCACGTCGTTCCGTCAGGGCGGCCCGAAGGGTGTCTCGGTCGTATGGGGCATCCCGAGGGGACGGGTCCGAAAGTCGATCGGGCGCGGGTTTTGGGACGGGCTGTTGTAGGAGGAGAGTGATGAACCCGGAGCGCATCGATAAGCTGGAGCGGCTGGCAAAACAGATCCCAAACTACGCGGAGCTTCTTGGGTGCAACAACCTCTTCGCTCAGCAGATCAAGATGGAGGAGGGGACCGGGCTTTCCGTTGGGCTCTTCAAGAATCACGACTGCGCAGTCGCTCGCACATTCTGCAGCGCCGGTTCAGTCTTTCCGAGCCACACGCATTCGTGCCGCGAGGTGCTCGCGGTGATCAGGGGAGAGATGATTGTTCGCTCGGGGCGTGCCGACACCCCGATTGAAGATTGGACCGAAACGCGAGTCGCGCAACATGAAGCGATAACTCTGGAACCGAACACGGCGCACCGCGCCGAGTTCCCCGTAGACACCTGGTTCCTCGCCATGACCCTCCCGGGAGATCCGCGCTGGCCGGGACCGATGGAGGAGCTACTCGACCTTGTGAAGGAGCCGCCCGATGCCGAACGGAATCCCGAGGGACGACCCACTGCGTGAGTGGGCGCAGAACGTCACCGAAGACCTCAAAGATTTACGCGACGCCATCAGCGATGGCGGCAAGGAGTTGGTTAAGGCAAAGCAGGAGCTTCTGGAGGCGATCTATACGCTCGATCTCAAGTGGACGAGAGAGATCGCGTCCGTTCGGCTCGAACGGCAGAGGGCTGAGCAGAAGTGCGTCGAGGAACGGATCTCCCCGCTGGCGCTGAAGCTCAAGGGAATGAGTGCCATGTGGGGCCTGCTCGGGGCGTTGTTGCCTTGCGGGATAACGCTCCTGATCTACTTCCTCTCCCGCTAGAAATTCCTGCGCCGGTCAGCGCCTCCCCCGCACAGTAGAGGTGGAGGGGGCGCAACTCGTGATCATCGTCCACAACGACTACATTCGGGTTCTAGGGCTGGAGGCTACTAGGCGAGGCAGGACCGCACTCGAAGCGCTCCGCAAGGAGACCGCCTATCTAGTAGCCGGACACGAGCACACCGATAAGTTCCAGAGCGGCGTGTGGGACGGCCGGATCCAGCTAGTGCGGCGCTCCCGGCGCGGGAAGCGCGGTGAGCCGAAGCCCCTCCTCATTCCTACCGGACTCCTCGCCGTCGCGCAGCGCCACCTGAAGGGATACCGATTCGCTGATAAGCGGCGGCGGCCGAAGGGGCGCATGGATTTCGAGTGGGTTGGTCCCGATCCGCGCGGCTACCAGGGCGAAGCCGTGCGCGCAATCCTCGACCGATGTCGCGTGCGCGGACTCGCCCCGCGTGGTATCATCAAGGTCCCGATCCGTGGGGGCAAGACGCTCATCGCCGGGCGCATCCTCGCGGAGCTAGGCTGGAGCACGCTTTTCGTCGTCGAATCGGAAATGCTCCTCGGGCAAACCGCGCGGGCACTCCGCAGCTATCTGCATCCGCGTTCGTTCAGGGACGAATGGATCGGCGTCTGCGGCTCCGGGGAATGGGATCCGAGGTGGGTCACGGTAGCAACGGTCCAGACGCTGCTTGCGCGACCACGCGAGGCGCGGGCTCTGGAGGCGAAGACGGATCTACTCCTGATCGACGAGGTCCACCACATGCGTGCCGATGAATGGCGCAAACCGATCATGCGCACCGATGCCTTTGGGAAGATAGGACTCAGCGCGACGCTCTTCGAGGATCCCGACATCCCACAGGAGCGCTCGGCGATTTGGGTGCGGGCCTGCACCGGGCCGATCCGCTACGAGGTCCCGATCGAGCGGCTGATTCAGGAGGGGCATCTGCTACAGCCGACCGTCCTGCTCTACCGGATGCCGCTGCACGGCGCTCCGCAGCGCTGGCGCTACGGGCGGACTTACTCGGAGTTCATCGCCAACAATGAGGAGCGTAACGCGACGATTGCGGACCTGGCCGAGCAGGCTGCGAAGGCGGGCCTGCTGACACTCATCGACACCGGGCGGCTTGATCAGATGCGGCGGCTGGAGGAGATGCTGAGCGCGCGCGGCGTCGAGGTCGAGACGCTCCACGGCTCGACGCCTCCCGCGCGGCGGCGGCGCGTCGTCGAGCGGTTCCAGAAGCGCAAGGTCGCGGTCGTGATCGGGACCATCCTGGGAGAGGGCGTCGATATCCCGGAGCTTGAAGTGGTGATCAATGCCGAGGGAGGAAAGAGCCGGATCGCGGTCATGCAGCGCCTTCGGAACCTGACGGTCTCGGAAGGCAAGACGCGCGCTATTGTGATCGACTTCGCCGACTTGGGGCAAAGGCACATGCAAGAGCATTCACTTGCGCGGCTTGACCTCTACGACGAGACGCGGGGGTTCAGGATAAGGGTGATCGAGGGAATGACGCGTCCGGCACGGATACCGGACGACCTGCTCCCGGGGAGTTCGGGACTGTGATCAGTCCCACGGGGAGACCGCTCGGGGTTGCGCCCCTACCCTCCGCGATACCGAGCGGCTCCTCGGAATGCTGGAGCGACAAATTGGATTATGGGGCTGATCAGGGTTAACGCTATGCGGGATCGCAAGATCAGATTTCAGGCAAAAAGGCCACCTCTCTTATATATATAAGAGAGAGATTTAATTCTTAATTCTTAATTCTTAATTCTTAGGGAGGTCCGGGTTTTGCCTAAAATCTGATCTTCGCTTGCTGCAAAGGGTTAGGTATGAAATCGCAAAATTCAAACCTGTCTACCCCATCTCCGGAAGGGATCATGCCATATCGTGATCAGGAAAAGCGCCAATCGGAACCGTCCATGTGTAAGAAGCGGCGGGAGGGACGGAAGGGAGTGGGCCGTCCCCGGGAGATCGCGCTTCCGGTGCTTGGGAAGAAGAAACCCTATCAGGTGAGCCTCATCGCGGGAAGGCAAGCGCTCAGCGAGGAGGATCGATTGGTGCTTCTTGAATGGAAGCGCTCCCGATCTAGTGCGCGTCGCGCGCTTTGGTATGCGGCCGTCGACGGTCTCGCCGAGACGATCCGTCGCACCTACGCTGCCCGATGGGCTTCCGCCCATAACCGTCCCGTTGTTGCCTGGCGGGATTACGGCGGCAACGCGGACGCTCTCTGTAAGAAGGGTGCGACGTGGTTGCTGGAGTACGGCTTCACGGTCGAGCGCCTCTTCGACGTCGCGGAGGACTACTATCGCAGACCTGGACATCTTCGGTATCCGCCGCTGCGCAATGTTGTCGGTCCCGCAGTGCTTAGCATGGTGCCCGAGTGGATCCCTCCCGGGGAGCGCGAGGATCGCGCGGCGGTCAAGGAGGCCGACGAGAATACGAGGAAGTTATTGGAATCGCGTCGCGGGCAAACGCACATCTGGCTTCGTCTCCCGTGGCCATCGATGGGGCGTGCGCGACGCGAGTATCTTGCACGCGGGTGCAAACGACGGGAGGTGGACGAGAGTGATGGCGATACGCTTTAGGATCGGGGGGTTCGCATGGAGGCGAAGTGGGGCGAGTTGGAAGCCTGCTTGTTGCATCGTTGTATCGTTGACAGCGGGTCCTGCGCCTCCACGATCGCCGAGCTAGGCGGCTACGAGTGGGCCGAGCCCGAGCACGGATGGCTCTGGAAACAGGTCGTTGAAACCTACGAGGCAACGGGCGAGTCCCCGTCCATGACGGCGCTCCGGGCGGCGGTGCTCGCGCTGCCCCCGGACCTCCACGATCCGCTCAATGATGCGCTCGACGGGATTGCCACGGCGGTCCCCGAGGCGCGGCCGCGCGTGGTCGCGCGGATGCTCGCCAAGCGGCAGACGAAGCGGCGGGTGCTGACCACGATAGACCGCGCGACGAAACGGTTTGAGAAGGGACAGGACGAGGCGGCACTCGCGCTCCTGGACCGCACCTTCGCTGGCGGCGTCGTGTCGTCGTCGCGGCCGAGCGCGCGTCCCCTCGTCCCCAAGAATCTCCTCCACATCCCCGGGGCCGAGCGGATCCCGACTGGGCTCTACGCGCTGGACGAAGTCATCGACGGGATCGGGCGCGGCGAGCTAGGCATCGTCTTCGGCGTCACCGGGCACGGCAAATCCTCGCTCGGCGTCTCGCTCGACTTCGCGGCTATCCGGCAGGGCTTCCGGGTCCTCCATGTCGATTCGGAGAACGGGGAGCGGGTGACGACCTCGCGGGTGATCTCGCGGTTCACGCGGATCCCGCACGCGCTGATCGAAAGCGGGAGCTACAGCGGCGCGCACAAGCAGCTATTGACGACCTGGTTGAAGCGCAATCACAAGCGGCTGGCCGAGCAGCTACAGGTCCTCTACATCGGCGTCGAGCAGGCGACCGTGGCCGACGTCGAGGCGGCGTGGACGGAGCTAGAGGCCCGGGGCTTCATCCCGGACCTCGTCGTCTTCGACTCGCCTGACCACCTCAAGATGGGCGAGGGCGGCACGTTCGATCCGAAGTATGGATGGGCCTATCTGACGACGGTTTACCGAAGGCTCGCGGGCCTGGCGCAACGCCACGACGCGGGCCTTTGGGTTATGACGCAGGCGGACAAATCGGCCGAGGGAAAGATGGCGGGAACGCGGCACCTCCGGGGCGCGCAGAGCAAGGGCGAGATCGCGTCGATCGTGCTGAGCGTGAATATGCCGGAGGACCCGAACCTCGACCGCGAGACGCATCGGGATATCTGGATCAGCAAGGGCCGAACGCGGCGCGCGCGATTCAGGGTGCAGGCGGTCTGCGACTTCTCCCGGATGCTGATCAAGGCCCCGCCAGTGAGTGATACCTGATGGGCTTCCTGGACGAGTTCGACCTAGAGGGATACCTCGAAGCGGCAGGCTACCGGCCGTCGACCGGGAAGGTTCCTCAGATGGTCGGGCCGTGTCCGTTCGAAGATTGCAAGAGCGCCGACCGCTGCTACGTCAATCTCGAAGAGTGGGAAGACGAGCACGGCACCCATGAGCGCGGGGCTTGGATCTGTTTTCGATGCGGGCGCAAGGGATCCGGGTTCGCTCCGCTCTACGCAGAGCACGAAGGGCTCGAACCCCACGAGGCCAAGGCAGCACTGGTGATCGAAGTGCGGGGAGGTGCTGGCTTCGGGTCAGCAGTCCGGACAAGGGACAAAAACCGGACACCGCACCGGCCCGTGTCCGCTCCGCAGGGACCTATCGAGTGGCGGGCGAACACGCATCTCGGGGCGCTTGCGATTTTGGCGAAGGAGCGCATCCCCGGGCTGGAGCCTATCTACGACAGCAGTCGTGATCCGGTGTGGCGCTTCCCGAAGTATCTCCAGGAGCGTGGGGTGACGCGCGAGCAGGCGCGGCGCTACGAGATCGGCTTTTGCAATTCGGGTCGCTACTCCGGCAGGATCATCTTCCCGGTCGTTTGTCCCGAGGGATTGAGCTTCACGGCGCGTGCGGTTTCGAAGGCGGCCGAGATCCGATACCTCTCGGGGCCGGGGACGGGCAAGCTGGTCTTCGGATGGTTTCAGGCGGCGTCCCGTATCGCGGCGGGCAAGCGGGCGCTCGTGATCGCCGAGGGCGTCTTCGATGTGCTCGCCTACGATCGCGCGGGCTTCGCTTCGGTCGCGCTGCTCGGTAAGGGGCTCGGACCGCTGCGCACGATTCGAATGCTAGGCGGAACGCGGCTGGTGCTGAGCCTCGACCCCGAGGCGCACGACGAAGCGATCGAGCAAATCATCCGGGCCGGAATCGACGCGTGCATCACGGACGACCTCGAAGGCTACGGCGACCCCGGGGAGGCCCCGCCCGATGTGCTGAGGCGCGCGGTCCAGGGCGCGCGGCCGTTGGAATCGGCGCTGCGGGCGGCCGTGACCAGGCGATTGAGGGGGCTGCTGTGACCCCGTAAGTGGCGGCGGCCGTAGGCGATAGCAGAAAGTTGGGGGATCGGCGAAGATTTCTCTGGACTTCCTGGGCGGCCGAGACGATAATGATGGTGGTTGGGGAAGGGGCCCCGGCCGGAACCGAGGAGGAACCGATGAACCAGGGAAGCCAGACGGGAACGGGAAGCGAGGCGCGGGTAGCGCAGAGCAGCGTGAGGGTCGTGACGACCGAGTTCGAGTGGGCGCATAGACGCAAGCCGCGCGGCTACGGCCACTGGGCCTTCGAGATTGGTAGCGAGCGTTTCTGGCAGGTCGGCTCCTTCGCCGAGGCGAAGAGGATGGCGATCCGCTACGCGGCCGACCACGGCGAGCGCGAAGTCAAGGTGCTGAGCTAGGGGCCGAGGGGAGATGGAACCGATGAACCAGGGAACCATGAAAGGCGACGGCAAGGTCGAGTGCCTGGAGTGCGGTAAGCGCTTCGAGCAGCTATCGACCCACCTCGGGCTCGTCCACGGGATGAGCACCGAGCAGTATCGGGAGAAGCACCCGGGTGCGGAGACCATCGGCGTGGCTGCGAGCAAGAAGGGCAGCGTCGGCCAGAAGGGTCGCTGGAGCCGGGCACGCAGGCAGAAGGAGAAGGAGCGGGTTGCGAAGGTGATGGCGGCAAAGACGGATGCGCAGACGGCGCAAGCCGCCGATCCCTCGCTACCGAAGGACGAGGCCGAGGACCTGTTCGGCACCGAGTTAGAGTTCGGGCCGGTGAAGATTCGGATCCGCGCGGACCTGAGCGAGCGGGACCGGGCTTTCGTACCCGAGCACGACCCCCACTATGAATTCGACGACGAGAGCCTGCAGGCGCTCGCGCTCGGGCTGGCCAATGACGACAACGTCCTGATCGTAGGGCCGACCGGCTGCGGCAAGAGCAGCGGGGCGCTGGAGCTACTGAGCATCCTCAACTGGCCGACGATCCGGGTGAACCTGAACGGCGACTTCAGGGCGGCCGACTTTCTCGGTGAGAAGGTCCTGGACGTCGATCCCGAGACCGGGCAGAGCATCGTGACCTGGAAGGACGGCATCGCGCCTACGGCGGCGACCCGGGGATACGCGCTCCTGCTTGACGAGATCGACGCGGCTCCGCCCGAGATTCTTTTCGCGCTACAGGCGCTGCTAGAGCAGAACCGCCGCCTGGTCCTGACGGGCGACGGTGGCCGGGTCGTGAGGATCGCGCCGACCTTCCGGATCATCGCTACCGCCAACACGCTCGGGCGCGGCGACGACACCGGGCTCTATACCGGGACCAACGTCCTGAACGAAGCCTTCCTGGACCGCTTCGGAATCGTGATCCAGCAAGGCTACCCGGTAGGCAGCAAGGAGATCGGGATCCTGGTGGCCAAGACCGGGATCGAGCGTAGCAAGGCCGAGAAGATGGTGGAGGTAGCCACGACGGTTCGCCTCGGCTACGCCAACGAGGACTGCGGCTGCACCTTCAGCCTGCGCCGCCTACTTTCCTGGGCGGAGAAGAGCGGGCAGCTAGGGACGCGGCGCGCCTCGGAGATCGCGGTGCTCAACAAGCTCGGACCCGACGACCGCAAGTTCGTCGCGGGGGTCCTGCAGCGTCACTTCGGGAGGAGCGAGCCATGAACCTCCAGGAGCGTGTGTGTGGATCTTGTGGGGTGGCGTTTGTTCCTTGGCGGCGCGATCAGCGTGGGTGTTCGAGACGGTGCGGGAAGGCGATTTGTGATCGTCGCTATCGGGAGAGGGAGGGCGATTCGATTCGTGCTAGGCGGCGTGCTAGACACGCGGCGAATGCGGCGAAGGACAACGAACGGGCGCGGTGCTACCGAGTGGCGAACCCCGGGCGCATTCGGGCGGGAAGCGAAGCCTGGCGTCTGGCGAACCCTGACAGGGTTCGTAGAGCGCAGAGGCGGTGGTACGAGAAGAACCGCGAGCGAGTGATTGCTGCAGCGAATGCACGGCAGAAGGCGGATCCCGAATGGGCGCGGGAGCGGAATGAGCGGTGGCGGAAGCGAAACCCCCGGGCGGTCAAGGTAATGAGGAACAGGAATCGCAGAGCCCGTGCCGGAAAGGGCGCGGCTGTTGCGCGGACGAGAATTCTTGAACGAGACGGTTGGATTTGTGGGCTTTGTGGTGGGGCGATTGATCCGACGCTCTCGTTCCCGCATCCGCTTTCGGCGGAGGTTGATCACGTTACTCCGATCGCGGTGGGAGGGAAGACGACACCCGAGAATCTGCAGGCGGCGCATCGGAGCTGCAATGCCGCCAAGGGGGCGCGGTCATGAAGACGGCGGCACGGTTGGAATCGTATTTTGAGAAAATTGCCAGGGTGTTCTCACAGCAGCGCGACGTGAGGGTTGTCCTGACGGGCGCGGGTTGCGCGACGGACGGCAACGTGATCGCGATCCCGGCAAACGCCGACTACCTTCGGGACGCCGACCAGCGGCTGCTGGAGGGGATGATCGATCACGAGTGGCTGCACGTTCGTGAGGAGGCCCGGGCGAAGGAGGCGACGCGGGCGGGCCTGCGCTACACCTCGCCGATGAGCGTTATGAAGGCGCAGCAGGGACGGATGGAGCGGGAGCTTCGGAGCCCGAAGCCGGACCAGAACCTGATCCTGACCATCGCCAAAGAGACGATGCTGCTGAACGCCTACGAGGACATTCGGATCGAGGCGGGCGGTCGCGCTGACTACCCTGGGGTCGCGGAGAACCTTTCCCGCCTCGGTTCCTTCATGCGCAAGCGCAACGGCCAGAAGATCGCGGCCGGTGAAACCCCCGACCCCTGGTGGGAGATCGGCTGCGCGATTATCGACCGGGCGCAGGGTGCGGACGACAGCTACCTTTCCCCGGGCGCGCGGGCGGTAGCCGATATGCTGACCGACCTGATCGAGCGGGCGAAGCACCAGACCAGCGTCGACGACGCGCTGAAGCTGGCGCGCGAGACCGTTGAGCGGATCAAGAACCTGATCCCCCCGCCGCCGCAGCCGATGGACCAGGGCGACGGCGGTGAAGAGGGCGACGACCAGGGCGCGGGCACCCCGGGCAGCGGCCAGGGCGGAAAGAGCAAGGGCGGCGACGAGGGTGATGAGGATGGCGATGCGGGCGAGGGCGACGGGACGGACGGCGACGACCAGGGTGATGAGAGCGGCGACGGTGACGGCGGCGAGGGCAGCGGCGAAGAGAGCAGCGAGCCGGGCACCCCGGGCGGAGGCAAGCCCGGGAAGGGACGCAAGCCGAGCAGCGGTGACGAAAACAAGCCGGGCGGCGGTGAGGGCAACGAGGGCGGCCAGCAGAGCCAGCCGAATCCAGAGCGCGACGATTTCGCCCGGAAGCTGAACGAGGGCCTCCCCGAGACGCTGGACGTGAAGGACGAGGTCCGCAAGCAGATCGAAGCGGCGGCGGCGCTGGACGCGCAGGGGAACCGCCGCTACCTGCCGCATCCCCAGGCGCAGGCGATGGACCGGGTGATCCGCGAGCGGGTCAAGGATAGCGACCGTGACCAGCGCCAGAAGATCCTGAACAGCGTGGCCAAGGAGGTCCACGGACCAGCCACGACACTGAAGCAGAAGATCCTCGCGGTCCTGCGGACGCGCGCGGCGGCGACCTGGCGCGGCGGCAAGGAGCGCGGTTCGGTTGACGCCTCGACCCTCTACAGCGTGCGGCTCGGCAACCGCAGGGTTTTCGCCGAGCGCGAGCCCGGTGAGAAGCTCGGCGCGGCGGTCGCGATCGTGATCGACGAGTCGGACAGTATGCAGAGCAACAACAGAACCACCTACGCGCGGGCGGCGGCGCTGGCGATGAGCGAGTGCCTTTCGAAGGTCAACGGCGCGAGCTTCATGGTTTGCGGCTACGACTCGGAGTGCAGCGGGATCCGCGTCGAGGGGCCTTACACCCGGTTCAACCGGGTCCGCATCCGGATCTACAAGGACTGGGAGGAGCGCTACGGCAAAGAGACCCGCCTGAAGATGATGGGGATCACGGCGGACGGCTGCACCCCGGAGGACGAGGCGGTGCTTTTCGCGGCACGCCAGCTAGCGACCCGCCCCGAGGAACGTAAGATCCTGATCACCTTCTGCGACGGCCAGCCCTACGAGCCATCGGGTTGGGACTCGCAGCAGATTCTCGGCGACCACCTACGCGAGATCGTCAAGCGCGCGGGCAAGGCGGGCATCGAGTGCATCGGCGCGGGGATCCAGACGGACGCGCCGCGCCACTACTACCCGACCTGGTTCCAGGTCGATAACCTGGCGACGTTTCCGGCCGCACTAATGAGGGTGCTGAGCCGGTTGCTGGTCGACCGCAGGGACGGGCGCAAGCCCGAACGGCGGACGACCTAAACCCTGAACGGGCGAGAGCCCGATGGAGGAGTGAGAGATGGCAACGAGAACCGACGAGCAGAAGCTGGCGGACCGCAAGCGGGCGGCCGAGCGGAAGCAGGAGTTGGACGTGCTCAAGAAGAACGACGCGGTGATCGCGCTCGGCAAGCGGATCGGCGATGTCTTCGTGAAGGGCACCGACGGTGAGGGCATCCCGCCCCGGACGCGGATTGTCTTTCAGGCGGCGGTCAAGCTGGCGCGCGCGGGCCTGAACGCGGGCGGCCTTTTCGAGGATGCCGAGCGAACCTCGAAGTGGGCCTCCTGCAACGAGGACGAGTTCAGCCTCGGCGACACGGTGACGGTCCGTTACCAAGGCGAGGACATCCCCGCGAAGTTCATCACCTGGTCCAGCGGCGAGCGAGCGGCGAACGGATGGGCGAAGGTGCTCATCGAGAGCGGCGACGACTCCCCGGACGTCGAAGTGTCGGCGCGGGTCCTGAAGCCTGTCGGTGAGGACGAGGTCCTGGACGACGAGCAGGAGGGATAGAAATGCGACGCGCGATCCCGGAGGGCTGGACCCCGAAACCCGACGCGGTGCGGATCTTTGAAGAGGCACCGGAGCGATGGTTGCGGATCGTTCGGAGCCAGGTGCGGCGCTACGGTGACGACCCGTATCTGGAGCGGAGCGACATGGAGAGCGAGGGAGCTATGCTGGCGCTCTACGCGATCCAGGAATACCGCAACAGGCCGAACGTCAAAACCATCGATGGTCTGATAGCGGCGATGGTTCGTTGCTACCTCCGGGATCGTGTGGTCGCGGTGCGCAACGAGCGCAGACGACTGGTCAGCCTGAACGGGCTGCAGCTACCGATAGCGGCCCCGCGCCAACCGCGTGCGTGGGCATGGAGTGACTTCATTCAGTGGCGCGAGCGGCAGCGGGGCTTCTGGAAGGAGCTATCGCCATGCGACCGTGGCGTGTTGTATCTACGCATCGCCCCGCCGCCCGAGCTGGTAGTCTTGGATCGGAACCTACTCGCGCGGGTCCGCAGGCGGGTGAGCAGGGAGGCAATCGCGCTCTTCACCGGGCTCACGATCGATCAGGTCCGCCGCAGTTTATCGCGTAGTCGAGGGCTCGCGGCGGTGACGTTGGACGTCAGGACGTCAGGAGGAACCGATGATTGAAGTCAGTGGGAAGTTTTGGGACACGGCATTCGTCTCGAAGGTGATGCGGCAGCACAAGCTGGATCCGCGTCCGGTTGACGGCTTCGCGCAGGAGCCCATGGCGAGCTTTGAGACCGAAGATTGGACGCGCAAGATCGAAATGTATCCGTGGGGGCACGTCCTGTTTCTGTCGAACAAGAAGGCCGGGCAGCACGCGACGGTCGTTGCGGTCGGGGATCTCGACATCGATACGGGCGAAATCAGTGGTGCCGATTCTGGCAGCCTCAGCGACGCGGTCGCGTGGTACAGGAAGCTCGCGGCGACGGCGGCTGCCGAACGCGGCGAGCACGACGATCCCGACCTGATGAAATTCGAAGAGGCGGTCGAGGCGATGGAGGAGGACGACCTGGAGGAAATCGAAGCCGACGACTATGACGACGACATCGTCGAGGAGGAGCCGGTCGAAGAGGAAGGCGTCCCCGGGCCGGGCACCCCGGGTGCGAAGTCGGTTACGGCTCCGAAGCCGAAGGTAAAGGCGCAGCCTGCGCATCCTGGGTGCGTCGGGTATCACGTCGAGGAGCGGGTCTGTGACGGCTCCTATGATCCGAAGCGCGGGAAGCTGGATCCGCCTTGCACCTGGCGCGAGCGCTGCATGGCGCTCCAGGATTTCTGCCGGACGCAGGGGAAGCCGATCGAGGAGGCGACGAGCAAGCCCGACGGCACCCCGCTCGACCACGCGGCGATCGTGAAGCTGACCGGGGAGCTACTGGATCGGTTCGGTCCCTACGAGCCCCCGCCGAGCCTGAAGGCGTCGGCCGGGAAGGGGGCCGAGGCGCACGCGCCTGCGGGCATGGTGGAGGGGCCTCCGGGGGCCGGGGAACCGGCGAAGCCGCAGGAGCCCCCGAGGCCGGTGAAGGGGAAGCCGGGCGGCCGGTTGGACCGGAAGGCGGTCCCGGGGCCGGGAGAGCCCGCGAAAACGGCTCTCAAGGCCAAGCGCGAGCCTCCTCCCCCGCCGAAGACGCAGATCACGGCCGAGGAGGTCCAGACGCTAGCCGAGGACTTTTGGGTCGCGCTGCTGGAGGAGCTAGGGATTCTCCCCGCCGACGATCCCGATCAGCCGAACGAGGGCGAGTGCTTCCTGACGGTAGCGGAGAAGGGCGGGTTCTTGACCGGCTACCGCGTCGTCGACGGGAAAGAGGTCTCGTTCATCCGGCTCTGGCCGAAGCGGAACCTGGGAGCGATACACGTCCAGTTGCCCTTCGGTCCTGACCACGTGGTCTACAAGGGCAAGCTGGAGCAGTTCGTGAAGCCCCGCAAGCACGGCGCGTTCAGAAGCATCCTCCAGATGGTCGACCGCGACGCGGTCAAGTTTGTCACGGAGCGGATCGCGGGCGCGGCGCTCGACTTGCATATCGGTCTCCCCGAGGAGTGATGGGAAAGACGATCGAGGAAATGCGGCGACAGTTCCTCCCGAAGACGGAGGAGGAGATCGCTGCCGAGAAGGTCGCCGAGGAAGCCGCGCGCAAGGTGCGCGAGGAGCAGGGCCGCAAGCTGCGCGAGGAACGCGCGAAGGCGAGAGAGCTACGTTCGGCGCGCGCGGAGGAGAGGAAGCGGCAGAAGCTAGAAGAGCGTGTGCGGCAAGCGGCACAGTTGGCTGCTCAGTCGGGAGCGACGGTCCAGCAGGCTGCCGAAGCGATCAAGGCGGTCGCCAGTGCGGCGGGCCAGATCGGCACGTCAGTCGAGGGGATGTTCCCGAAGACGAGGAATCAATGGGACGGCGGTCCCGGCCACGCGATGAACATGACGGTCCAGGTCGAGCGGATCCCGATGGAGGATTGTTATTCGTTTCGGTTTGGGCTCAGCGGACGCGGCAAGCCGGACCTCGCGGGCTTCATCAAGATCGACGAGTCTTCGCTCGTGGGGGCGGCGGCCGGTACGTTGGAGGGCCTCTTCGAATACCTGATCGGCGTCGCGTCTGCGATGCTGGCGGAGAAGGCGATCGAGGACCGATGGGTCGCGCAGGGAGAGAAGGATAGTTTTGAGAAGCATTTACGGGGAAAGGCCGCCCGCGCACTTCAGGGCGCGCTGCACGCTGGTGCCTTCAATAACCTCCCCCCGCTCAAGGTCGATGCCGCCAAGATCAAAGGACTCCCATCCGAGGCCCCGCCCCCGGCATCGGAATTGGACGTCGCAACGGTCAAGCAGTGGAAGTGGCTCGCGGGCGTCGGGAAAGCAATCAGGAGGGCTTGGTGAGATGAGCGCTGAAGGCAAATCACTCGACGAGATGCGCCGCAAGTTCCTCCCCAAGAAGAAGGACGAAGGCGGCGACGACGCGGTTCCAGGAGCAACGGCGGACGAGAAGGATTCGGAAGCCCAACTCAAGGATCTGATCGAGGGGATGGGCGGGCAGGAAGGTGACCGGGTTGTGAAGACACCGAATCGCGCCGTGGACCTTTCAGCGATGAGAGAGAGTAAGGTTCCCGGATCGCGCGGGAAGCAGCGTCCCCGGGCAAACTATGCGATTGTGCCGTCGACGCTCGGGGGTGTGCCGACTGATGCGATTCTCCAATTCGGTCGCCATGCGGGGCACAGCGTTTCAGAGCTAGCGAGTGATCCACAGGAAGGGCGCGGCTATCTGGAGTGGATGCTGACCGAGACCTTTCCCGCCGAGCTACGCGATATCGTCGAGGCGTGGTTGAACCACACCGCCCCGCGATCTCCGAGCGGCAAGCTCAAGATGCGCGTGGTGCCTCTCGGTCACATAGGAACACAGACGCCATGATTCATCTTCACGTTCACACCGATCACACGGGATTCGACGGTTTCAGGAAGCCTGCCGCGTTCATCAAGCGGGCGCTCGAAATGCGTCACGACGCGATCGCGACTACGGAGCACGGCACGCTGCGCGGGATTCACGACTTCGACAAGGCGGCGCAGCGTCTCGGCATCCGGCCGATCTTCGGCGTCGAGCTTTATGTGATCGAGGACATGGCGTGGCGCGGGTTCTCGAAGGAAGAGATCAAAGAGATCACCAAAGGGACCCCGTACCGGAGGCGGCGCGAAATCCTGAAGGCTGAAGAGGAGCGGCGCGGACTCACCAGACAGCACCTGACGCTCCTGGCCATGAACGAAACCGGGCTCCGCAATCTCTACCGGCTAACTTCGATCGCCTGGCTGGAGGGATTTCACTGGCGGCCGTGCGTGGACCTGCCGACGTTCTGGAAACACTCCGAGGGCCTGATCGTTCTGAGCGGTTGCATGGTCGGGCCGGTTTCGCTGGCGGTGAACCAGGGACGGACTTCGGACGCGATCGCGCTCGCGGAGGAATTCCAGGAGCGGCTCGGCGACCGCTTCTATCTGGAAATCATGCCGCACGACCTGGACGAGTTACGGGTCGCCAACGAGGCGCTCTACGAGATCGGCGAGGCGCTCGGCATTCCTGCGGTCGCCACACAGGACGCGCATTATCCTGACGCGGACGACTGGCGTTACCAGGAAGCGCTGCTTGCGATTCATACCCATGGCGTCCTACTGAGCCCGACCAGGTTCCGGCTCAAGACGCGCGAGTATCATCTGCGAAGCCAGGACGAAATGGTCCGGGCGTTCAGGGCGAATCATCCCCGGCTGCGGGCGACCTTTACGGACGGGGCTGTCCTGCGCACGAGGGAGGTCTCCGAACGGTGCGCGGCGCTGAGCGAGCTACCGCGCCGGGATCCCGTCGTGCCGCCGATCAAGGTCTTGGTCGGCCATACGCACGCCGATTATCTACAGGAAAGCTGCCTGTTGGCGCTGGCGTATCTCTCGAACGGTGGATTGCTTCATGGGGCGGACGACAAATACGAGACCCGTCTCAATCACGAGCTAGCGACAATCGAAGAGCGTGGCGTCGTCGACTACTTCCTCGCGGTCAAAGAGCTTTACGACTGGGCGAAGCAGGAAGGGATCATGGTCGGGCCGGGGCGCGGTTCGGTTGGTGGCAGCCTGGTCGCCTACCTGCTCGGGATCACGCAGATCGATCCGATCCGGCACGGGCTCATGTTCGAGCGCTTCCTCGCTCCCGGGCGGTGTTTTCCCGGGGAGACGCTGGTGTCGACTTCTGTGGGGGCACTTCCGATCCATGACGTCCGGCCGGGGATGATGGTTTGGACGCGGATGGGCTTGCGGCGGGTTCTGGCACGCCATGCGCGGTGGGGCAAAGAGCCGGGGGTGAAAATCGAAGGAACGACTAGCGACGGAAAGCCTTTTCTAGTACGCTGTACTTATGGGCACAGAATCTTCAGGCGAGGCAGGCGCAAAGAAGGGTACGAGAAGGCGGCGGCCTGTAAGCTCGAAGTTGGTGACGAGCTACTGTCCTGTTTGCGGGATGGCAATCAGGGCCTATCCGTCGCAGAAGAGAAAGTATTGCAGTCGGAGATGCCATACCCGTTCGATGATGATTCCTCCGGCGAAACGCAGCCGTCCTCCCGTGTGGGTGAAGGTGGGGAGCGAAACGGAATGTCCTTGGTGCGACCGAGTATTTCGTCGCAGGACTGGGAATCAAATCTATTGCAGCGAGCGATGTCGTTACCTTGCGGTTGTTCGGAGTCACCATCGACAGTGTTGTGTTTGTGGAATGGAATTCAAGGGCGGGAAGCGGCAGAAGGCGTGCTCCCGGAAGTGTGGGCGGGCTTTGCAAGGAACAAGAACGCATTCGCGGGGGCGGGCCGGATACCGTCCCGACCTGGGCCATTTCGTGCGTTCAGGGCTGGAGGCGGACTTCGCGCGTTTGTTGCGCCGGATGGGCATGGACTACCGATACGAGGCGGAGCGGTTTCGGTTGGCAGACGGGACGACGTATTGCCCCGACTTCTATCTCCCACAGGAGGATCTCTTCTACGAATTGAAGGGATGGCGTGGTCAGGATGGACGCAAGCTGATCTTGGCGAAGCGGCTTCTTGGCGATCGCCTACGGGTGCTCTATCAGGACGATTTTGTCAGGAGTATCAGGGGGGCGGGATTGACGGATGTCCTTGTGGAAACGTCCAGACGCATCAAATATGCCGGGTTCAAGATGATCGATCGTGCATGTGTGTGGTGTGGAGCGATGTTCCGCGCCCCCGTGACCAGGAGTCAGGAATGTTGCTCGCTGAGTTGCGCGAACAAGCTGCGATGGGCTCGCTGGCGCGAGCGACGATCACGAGCATCAGACGAATCGTTCTCTCCGGTCCCGTCTATGACCTCTCGGTAGAGGGCCAGCATGAATACTTCGCTGGTGGCATTCTTGTTTCAAACAGCGATCTGCCGGACATCGACTGTGATTTTGCCAGCGACCAGCGCGACGAGGTGCTGGCGCATCTGCAGGCGGTCTACGGGGCCGATCACTTCGCTCGCATCTCGGCGCGCTCGACGATGCGCGGGCGGCAGTGCCTGAAAGACGTCGGGCGCGTTTTCCAGGTTCCGATTCGGGAGATCGAGGAATTGATCCCGCTCATCCCGGAGAAGTACATCACGCAGACCGAGATAGACGAGGGCGGGCTCAAGGGGCCGTTTGAGAATGAGGCGGCTTGCAGGAAGTTCGCACAGAAGTATCCGCCCGTCGTCGAGACGGCGCTGAAGCTGGAGGGTTCGACGAAGGCGCTCACGGTTCATCCTGCGGGCGTCGTGATCTCCCCCGAGCCGATCGTCGACGTTTGCCCCCTGGAGTCGCGCGAGAGCAACGGCGAGCGCGTCCCGGTCACGGCGCTCGATATGCACGGCGTCGAGGCGCTCGGGCTCGTCAAGCTGGACATCCTCGGGCTCCACAACCTGAAGGTGATCCGTGACGCCCTGGAGGCGATCGAGCGGCGAGGCAAGCGAGCGCCCGACCTGACTGCGATCAGTCTGAACGATCCGAAGGTGCTGGTGGGGTTCACGCGGCGCAACCTCGCGGGGATTTTTCAGCTAGACACTCCGCTCGCGCACCGGCTCTGCGAGGGGCTCAAGTTCGAGAGCTTCGAGGAGGTCGCTATCCTGAACGCGCTCGGGCGACCCGGCGTGTCGCACAGCGGTCTTTCGGACACCTATCGGAAGCGAAAACGAATCGGCGTCCGGGCGGCAAAGGGGACGCATCCGATAGTGGCATCGATCTGCCGTGAGAGCCGGGGCGCGATTATCTACCAGGAACACATGATCCGATTGCTGCGCGAGCTAGGTGGTTACACCCCGGAGGACGCCGACAAGGTCCGCAAGATGGTCGGTAAGAAGCACGGCAAGGCGGCGGTCAAGAAGGCGCTCCGGCCATTCGTCGATGGCGCGATATCGCGCGGGATGCAGAAGCGGGAGGCGGAGGGCCTGGCCGAGGCGATGATGCACGCGGGAGCTTACATCTTCAATAAATCGGTTGACATCGCACAGGGTGTTGCTACTGCAGATGGAGAGAAACCTGCGGGCGAAATCCGGCAAGGGGATCTTGTCTATGTCTGCGGGCCTCGGGGGGCACGCCCGGCGTCGGTTCGTGCGGTTCATGACCATGGGTTTGTTGAGGCACTGGAGGCAACCTTCGATGATGGTTCGAAAGTCACGTGTTCGATCGGGCATCGGTTCCTCACAAACAAGGGAATCCTGTCGCTTCGGCAGGTCGTTGATTTCAAAGCGGCGGTTGCGTGGGCGGCCATTCCGAGCACGTCCCGGGGGATGGCGGGCGACGTGCTGCGATCTCGTTTTTCGAACCAGAGCGGAGAAATGGAATCATTCTCGGACTTGCTCGAAGTTTCCTGGGGTGCGTCGTCGGATTCGGTCCGAGACGTTGAAGAGGGTGTGCTATCAGTATCGAGAGCGCTTTCAGCGGATTCGATCCGAAACCGCGAAGAAGACTTCGGCTCGTGCGGACATTCAGGAGCGGCGTTCGAAAGTCCTCCGCGAATGGCGGTGCAGGAATCCCGAGAAGATCGCCGCGATTCTTGCGCGAGGTCGGGCAATGTCGGCGGCCGGGTCGCGTCGTCGTACAAGGTCTCGTTTGGAGGAATGTATTGCAGATCTAGTTCCGGGTGCGAGACGAGACGCGCAGGTGCGATGTGGGTTGAAAAGGAGACAGGTCGATTTCGTCTTGCCGGGAGAATGGATCGAGGTGGATGGGCTGCATCACTTTCGTCCGATTTTTGGGGAGGAGCGATTGGTACTGGTTTTGGAACGCGATGCGATGCTCAATCAGGAGGCGGCCCGGCGGATGTTTGCGATGGTCCGGATTTCTTTGGATTGTTTCACAACGGGCGGTCATTTGCGGGAGTGGTGTCGCGATCTGGTCCTCAGCGCGATCCGGAATCCGCAGCCGGGCCTTATCTGTATCGGCGACTTGTATCGATTCGTTCCCTGGGACCGAGGCCGATGGTTGACCTCGAAGTCGATTCGCCCCACCTCTTTGCCCTCTCGAACGGAATCGTAAGCCATAACAGCCACGCGACCGCCTACGGCCTGATCGCCTACCGGGAGATGTACTTGAAGACCTACTTCCCCACGGAATTCGTGTGGGCGCTGCTGACCCACACTCCCGGGGAGGAGGCACGAAACCGTTTTGTGGGCGAGGCGCGACGACTGCGAGTGCGCGTCCTGCCGCCCGACGTGAACCTCGCGGGCCGGACGTGGGGGCTCGATAAGCGGGACATCGTTGCGGGCCTGATCACGATCAAAGGCGTCGGTCCGGCTGCGGTCGGCGCGATTGTGAAGACGCAGCCATATCAGGACTTCGTTGACTTCGCGGAGCGCGTCGATCGGCGGCGCTGCCATCGTGGCGTCGCGCTGGCGCTCCTGAAGGCGGGCGCGTTGCGCGCGCTCGTTCCGAATGAGAAATGGCTGCACGATAACTTCTCCAAGGTGTGGTCGCGCATCGGCAAGCGCGGCTGGCAAATCGAAGTCTCGCAGGCGCTTGTGGATTCCGCGAAGGAGCCGGATTGGACGGCGGCGGAGGCGATCTGCATTGCCGACGAAGTTTGCCCGATCCAGTTTGATCAGGTGCGCCAGTAGGGACAGCGGCCGCACATAGGGAAGGAGGCAGAAGGATGCCACGTTCGAGAAAGGTCTCATCGCTGAAGCTCTATTCGTTCGCGCAGCTATGTGAGGACGCTGGAGTCGAACCCGATGAGGCGCGGGCGCTCTTCAAGCAAATCACCGAGGCGGTCCTGACGGGACGCCAGGTGATGATACCTCGGTTCGGGCGCTTCTATGGTCGGCCCCGCGAGGAGCGGGTGCAGCGGGTCCCGGTTAGTCCGGGGTCGAGACGCATCCGAAACCGCGTCGTCCCGGCCGGGCTGGAGTTTCGATTCAGACCGCTCCAGTCGCTCCGGGACCACGTTCGGAGACGGCTCATGGGAAGAGGGCGTGGCACAGGATAGCAAACGATGCGGGGAGCAGGGATGCCGCGACGGGCGCAGTGGTTCACATCGGTTCCTCGGCGACTCGAACCGGCCCCTGCTCGCCCCCGCTGGAGGGCACGATGAAGATTGAAATGGTCGTCGACGGGGAAACCCACGTCGTCGATATCGAGAAGGAGCTAACGATCACCGGCTCCCCGGAAGCGGCGCGGCAAAGGGTCTGTGCGGAGATGGGGTTTTGGGGAGCGGTGTGGGCGGCGGCGGTTGGGGAGCGCGAGCGTGCTGACATCGCGTACCGAAGCTGGCGCGGCCAGGCGCTGACCGCACAGATGGGAACGGGAGACAAGGGGAAGGATCCGGCCGAGTGGAAGGCGGTCGCCTTCATGGAGCAGGACCCCGCGTTCCGAGCCCTGAAGGACAACATCGCGGAGGCTGAATCGAACGCGGCCAAGGCGCGCGTTCTCTTCGACTGCTTCCGGCAGAAGGCCGAAATCCTGACGCGGATGCTCGGCCGTGAACGAGCGGAGGAAATCCACGGTCGTGTCGGCGAGGACCCGAGCGATGAGCCGACCACGAAGACCGAGGAAGAGAAACTGGGCAAGATGGAGGCGGCGATGTCGCGTTCGCGGCGTCGGCGCAAGAAGGGAGAGTCTGATGGCGGTGAAGACGAGACGTCGGGCGAGTCGTAAGACCGACACCGAATCGATGCGGCTGGCTCGCTTCGAAGGCGGGCGCAAGGACTTCTTCGGGTTCAACGAGGGCGACACGCTGATCTTCGTTTGCCCGGTTTGTCGACCCGAGGACAAGCGATGCGTCTATCCGGTCGCGGTTCACTACGGCGTCGGGCCGGACAACAAGATGGTGGTCTGTCTGGATCCGGCGAAAAACAAGATCCTGGCGCACCCATTCATTCAGGAGTTCCTCGCGGAGAAGGACATCGAAGGCGGCTGCCCGGTCTGCGAGGCGCTCGCTTCCGGCGCGGTGACGGGTGAGGCGGCCGAGGACATGAAGCTCAAGTGGAAGTATTTGTGGAACGTCGTGCCGATCGCGTTCCGCCGTAGTGGCGGGGCGGGATGGAAGAAGTTGGAGCCCTACGAGGTCGTCCCGATCTTCGAGGGCTGGACGATCTACGACGGCCTGCTCGATATCTTTGGCGAGTTCGACGACCCGAGCGACTACGATGCCGCGATCTTTGCGCGCGTGAACCGTGTCGGCTCGGGCAAGCACGGCACGAAGTACAAGGTATCGGTCGACGCTACGACGGCGCAGAAGCCGAAGCGGCTCGGCGACGAGATGGTGGCCATGATCGAAGACGCGCTCCAGCACGGCGGCTCCGGCGATATGTATCAGATGGCGGCAAAGCTCTGCTATGACCGCCCGACGGCGGCGGGGTTCCTGGAGGGCGTTGCGGTCGCCGAAGAGGACGAGGAGGCCGAGGTTGAGGAGAGTGACGGCCCCGCTCTCGAAGACGACGAAGACGAATCCGCTGCCCCGGAGGAGCGCGAGCCGGGCGACGACGACGACGACGTGGAAGAGGAAGAGGAAGAGGCCGAGCCCGCTGAGGAGATCCCCGCGCAGGACGCGGAGGTCGGCGAGTGGTATGGCTTCAAGGGGCGCGAGGGGAAGTTCGAGGGCATCGAAGGTGGCCTTGCGATCTTCACGACGAACGACGGCAAACGCGTCAAGGCGAAGCCGACCATGAAGGTGACCCCGCTCGTGGTTGGGGACGACGACGAGGTCCTGGACGACGAGGACGACGAGGTCCTGGACGACGAGGACGACGGCATCCCTTTTGATGGCGAGGGCGAGGACGGTAAGGAGAACCCTGCGAAGGCTCCCGAACCGGAGCAGCCCGAATCGGTGTCGCGTCTTCGGCAGGAGCTAGACAAGAAGAAGCGCAAGACCGGAACGGCCGGAGCGAAGCGGAAGTCAGCACGGCGTGCGAAGGCTGGCTAGCGTGAAGAAGAAGACGTCGCGGCGTCCGCCGAGCGACCGGCTGGTGAGCCGGATCGTCTCGTCAATGGGGAAGGGCCGAGGCGACGGCCTGGTGCGTCTCGGTAGCGAGGTCCCGCTCACCATCCCGGGGGTGATCTCGACTCGCTGTCCGACCCTGGACGCCGCGACGAAGCGCGGGGGCGTTCCGCTCGCGCGCCTGACAATCATCACGGGCGATCCGTCTACCGGGAAGACGACGCTCGGTTTTCAGCTATGCGCGGAGGTCCAGGAGCGCGGCGGCATCGCGGTCTTCATCGATGCCGAGCGAAAGGCGGACTGGGGATACGCGCGGGATCTAGGGGTGAAGTTGGGGGACCTGATCGTTCCGCGACCGAAGCACCTAGAGGAGTGCTGTCAACTGCTGAGGGGAATGGTGACGGCGGTGCGGGAGAAGGACGCGGCGACCCCGGTGCTCGTCGTGCTCGATTCGATCAACGCGGCGATTGCGGAGGGCGACTACGAGTCCGACTATGGCGACTCCCCGCGCCCGGGCTCGCAGGCGAGTGTAATGTCCTGGATCCTTCCGAAGCTGATCGTGGATATGGACGGGCTCTCGGTTGCGCTCGTCTTCATTTCCCAAACGCGCGAGATGATCGGAGCCTACAAGGCGCGCAAGAAGATCGCGGGCGGCCGGGCTCCGGAGTTCTACTCGGCGCTGGTGATCGACCTGGCGCGGCGCAAGCAGGTCAAGGATGGCGGCGAGGAGGGGGGCGGCAAGGCGGTCGCGCAGAACGTCGAGGCTACGATCATCAAGAGCCAGATTGGGATGCCGTGGGCGAAGGCCGACTTCGTGGTTCGCTTCGGAGAGGGCGTCGACTACGAGGACGCGTTGCTCCGGCAGGCGGAGAAGGAGGGCGTCCTGAATTCGGGTGCGGGCGGTTGGTACGATATGCCTCCGCTCACCAACGGCGGCAAGCCGATCAAGTGGCAGGGCGTCCGGGGCTTTCGGAAGCTGATCGCGGATCGGACCGAGGTCCTGGAGGCGATCGAGGCGAAGCTCAAATTCGGGAGGAAACAATGAGTGATCAGAAACTGGCCGAGGGCGGAGACGGAATCGCGATCGAGTTGGAGCAGGGGAAGGTCTGCAAGCATTCGATCCGCTACGAGGCGAAGGACCCCGAGGCTCCGGTAGCGAACATCTACATCGCCAAGAAGGTGCTCGGCGACCCGGCCCCGAAGGCGGTCCTCGTCCAGGTGAGCGTGCGGGGCGCATGATGTGCAAGCACGATCGGTTCGATATCTTGTTTTATGACGGCTACATCCTAATTCGGAAGTGCAAGGACTGTGGCGACGTCGAAATGCGCGTCGATGGGTGGTCGAAGCCCCGGGTCGTCGAGGCCGCAATCAAGAAGGCATTCGGGGAGGATGAGGCGCAGTGATTGAAAAAGGATCGCGGAGGTGGGAGGAGATCCGTCAGAAGGTTGGCTGCCTCGATGCCATTGAGAATAGCGATAGCTTCGAGGACAACCTGGCGATCGCACTGGTGTCCTACTTCGAGGCGCGGCTTGGTTGTCCCGAGGATGGTGAGATAGGGCCGATGAATTGATGGACCGGATCATGGAGACGATCCTGGAGGCGTCGCAATGAGCTACCGTGCGCTCTGGACCGCCGATGTCCACATCTACAACGGGCTCCCCTATGCGAAGCGCGGAGCGGACTCCCTGATCACGGACCGCTTGATCGATACGGTCTCCGTGCTCAAGGAGATGGGGCGCTACGCGCAGACGAACGGAATCGAGGACCTCTGGATCGCTGGCGACCTATTCGATAAGCGGCTGCTCGATGCGATCACCCTGCGGGCCGTCATTCGGACCCTTCACAAGCTGCTCGCTACGGACGCGGTGAATCGGATCCACATGATAGGTGGCAACCACGATGCGCACGACGCGGCGGCGGTCTACTATACGCTCGACGCGCTGAGCGAGATGGGGGAAGACCGGATCCGGATCTATGATGCCGAGGAGCGGCCTTTGCCCCCCGAGGAATTCGGGGGCGTGCGCTTTCTCCCGGTCTCCTACAAGCCCAAGATGGCCACGCGCGAGATTCTGGAGGAGGCGGCTGAGCAGAAGTGGGCGAAGGACACCTTCGTCGTCGGTCACCAGACCATCGTCGGCGTTCGCTCCGGGGAGTGGATCGCTCCCGACGGGATCCGACCGCAGGAGCTTGCTCCCTTTGCGGGCGCTATCCTTGGTCACTACCACGACCCTCAAGACATCACGGACCAGATCTTCTACCTCGGTGCCCCGCTACAGCATACCTTCGGCGACGCGGGGAGCGAGCGGGGCTTTTGGGATATCTCGATCGAAGGCCCCAAGATCGTCGAGCGTACGAAGGTCCGCGTTACGAGCGTGCCGAAGTTTCATGTAATCCCGGTTCAGGCGACGATCGAGGGCGGCAAGCTGCGCGTCGACGTCGATGATGAAACGGGGCAGGCGGCCGCCCCGCAGGCGGGCGACTACGTTTGGGTGCAGGTTCATGGGACCGAGGATGCGGTCAAGCGGACCGAGGAGTGGACTAGTCAATACGAGATGCTCCAGCGTGAGGTCGGTGTGCGGCTCGTGAAGGTGACGCACGTCGTCACGGCGGCGGCAAAGAGCAGGCTCAAGATCAAGAAGACGGCGGGCGGCACGATCAGTATCCCTGCTGCGATGCGGGGATACGTCGAGCAACAGAACCCCGAGGGGCTGGACCGCGCGCGGGTCCTGGAGCTAGGGGAGCGGGCGCTGAGCGCGGCGGGGGAGAAGCTATGAGGGTGGTCTTTATCGTGGGTCCGTTCCGGGGCGAGACGGCCTGGGAGGTCGAGCAGCGGGTCCGGGTAGCGGAGGAGGCGGCGTTGGAGGTTTGGCGCGCGGGCGGGATGGCGTTCTGCCCCCACACCAACACGCGATTCTTTCACAGGGCAGCGGGGATTCCCGATGAGGCGTTTCTGATGGGATATCTGGAGGCGCTGACGCGCTGCGACGCGGTGTACCTGCTCCCGGGATGGGAGGAATCAGAGGGGGCGAAGGCCGAGGAGGAGCTTGCGCGGGCGCTCCACCTGCCGGTGCTACGGTCGCAGGTTTCGATGCGCGCCTACCTGGCGCAACCCGAGGAGCCGGGCTTGGAGATGGCCTTCGGCGCGCGACCGGAGGCGCTGATGCGTTTCCTCGAACACAAGAAGGCGCAGGCGGACGACCGCGCGGCGGCGAAGGCGGCGGGGGGTTCGAGGCCGAAAGGGCGTCGGGTCGGCGACTTCCCGACGCAGGGGAGGTCGTGATGCGAACAGCAATCTTGATGGCGGCGCTCGCGGTCGCGCTGGTGACGGCGGCTGCGGCACAGGACGAGGGGACGGTTCTCTTCAAGCGGCAGCACGTCACGGGCAGGGCGTTGATCGAATTGGTGAGCCCGCCCGAGGATTCGCTCCAGCTATTCAAGATCACCTATGGGCTCCCGGAGGGTGTCGAACCCGGGCGCTACGAGGTATCGATGATGGCCTACTCGACGGAGCCCGACACGCTCTGGCAGCCCGATTCGACTTTCGTGATTGGGCCTACCCTACTCGGATGGGTCCCGCGCGATACGATTGAGGTCGTCGCGCAGCAGTTCATCGAACGGTTCTGGTGGTATAACCCGTACAAGATCGGCGTGCCGCCGTGGGAGAGCGGCTACGCGGGGTCGCGGTTCAGGAGAATCGAGTGATGCCGGACTGGGGAGTGGCGCTGCTTTCGATTGGGACGTTCATTCTCGGATGGGGGCTCGGCGTTATCTCGGACCACCTGGCGTCGAAGCGTGCGATCAAGAGGGAGCGGTTGCGCGCGCGGCTTGAGCGGCAGCGCAGCTATGGCTACGGCGGCGACGGGGAGGCGACTGGGATATGATCCAATTCGGCAAGATGAGCGGGCGTGATTTCGGTCCCTTCAAAGAGGTCGAGTTCGACTGGAGCCTTCCCGGGCTCACCCTGATCGACGGCGACAATCACGACACCACCTCGGCGGGCTCGAACGGCTGTTTAGTGGGAGAGACGTTGATTGATTGTCCACGCGATCTGCGTCGGTTTCCAAAAGGGATCCCGATCGGGGATTTGGTGGGAGAGCGCCCCTGGGTTTATGCGTGGTCGGATGGGCGAATTGTGATTCGGAGAGCTTCGCGAGTTGTTTTGACCAAGAAGTCCGCCCCCGTGATTCGGGTGATGCTTTCGAAGTATGCGACGCGACAGGGGGCGGGGCAGGGTGAAAAATACATCCCGCCACAGGAGCTTGTTGGGACTGCTGATCATCCGGTCCTTCTTTCGGACGGGCAAACGTGGAGGGCTTTGGGGGATCTTCGTCCCGGAGATCGATTGTGTTCGATGTATCGGAGAGGGGCGGGAGGGTGGAGGACGCTGATTCATTGGACGGGACGTTCGCAGGCTGTGAGTGAGCAGCAATTTGTCTGCAGGGCCGTACACGGACCGCGTTTCCGGGACAAGCAGGTTCATCATCTGAACGGTAATCCGTTCGATCATTCCATTGGGAATCTGGAATGGAAGAATCGTGGAGAGCATCTCTCGCAGCATACGAGCGAGCGTAACCGAGCTGGCAAATTGGGGTGGCAGAGAACGGGGATTCATCCTCGTGGGATGAAGGGGAAGCACCATACGGCCGAAACGAAGGCGAGGATGCGCGCAGCGAATTCGAGACGCGCGCAGAGCGTGGAGACGAGGCGCAAGCGCAGCGAGACGATGCGTGCGTTATTCCGTGCCAAGCGGGAACGAGAGGCGGTGAACCACACTGTTCTTTCGGTTGAGCCCGCTGGAGTGGCTGATGTGTACGATATAACTGTCCCGGGCGCGGACAGCTTCATTGCGAATGGTGTTGTGGTCCATAATAGCGGCAAGAGCCACCTACCGAAGCTGCTGTCGTGGATCGTTTTCGGGGAGACGATCGAAGGCGACCGCTACGAGGAGGTCATTCGGCGCGGGGCGAAGGAGGCGGTCGGCACGCAGGAGATTATCGTCGATGGGGAGACCTACCTCGTCACCCGAACGAGGACCAAGAAGCAGGGCACGCTGACGCTGACCCACGCGGGCAAGGACGTCACGCGGCCGGTTATGACCGAGACGCAGAAACAGATCGAGGCGCTGCTCGGGCTCGACTTCCGAACCTTCCGCTCGACAGTCCTCTACGGGCAGGACGACCACTCGCGGTTTGCGATGCCTCGCACGACCGACTCCGAGCGCAAGGCGATCCTCTTCCGGGTGCTGCGGCTGGACGGTCTGGACCTGGCGCTGGAGTTCGTGAAGGCTGAGCGGACCGCAGCCGAGCGCGAGCGCGACGCGGCGGCGGCGCGGATCGTACCGTTGGAGACCGCGTTGCAGGGGCAGGACCTTCAGGGCATCAAAGACGACCTTCAGGAGAACCGGGAGCAGCAGGAACGGCTCAAGGTTCGGACGGCGGGGCGTCAGGCGCTGGTCGAAACAATCTCCGAGGCGGAGGCGACGTTGGAGGAGTCCGGTGACCTCGAAGGCGACCTGCGGGCGCTCCGGCAGCAGCAGCGGGAGCTATCGAGCAAGATCGCCGGACTGCGGCAGACGAGCCAGGCGGAGACGCGCGCGGCTTCCGAGAAGCTGGACCGCGTTGCGGCCTTCGTGGACGAAGGCAAGTGCCCGGAATGCGGGACGCCGACCGGGGCGGAGACCGTCGCGGCCACGATCGAATCTCTGAAGAGGGCGGCGGCGGCGCATACGAGCAAGGCATTGAAGGCGGACAAGGAGCGTGCGGCTGCGGTGAAGGCACTCAGCAGCGCCGAGGAGGACGAACGCGAGCTAGAGCAGGAGGTCAAGGATCGGGATGCGATCAGGGATGGACTCGAAGCGGCGCGGCGGGACCTGGTCGGGATCGACGGGGTCGCCGAGCAGGTGCGGACCTTGCAGCAGACAGCAGAGCGATTGTCGAAGAGGCTGGCGGCGGTGGGGAAGGAGCGCAAACGGCTGGCGGGCGAGATTGATGCGGCGAAGGGCGAGCGAGACCGCGCGGAGGAGGCAGTGTCGGTCGCGGAGTTTTGGGTGCGCGGCTTCGGCAACCAGGGCCTGCGCAGTCAGATCCTCGACGACATCATCGGCGAGCTTGCCGACCTGACGAACGGCTACCTGGAGGTCTTGAGCGATGGGGATGTCCGGGTCGCCTACGATACCGAGGCGGCGCTCAAGGGCGGCGGCAAGCGAGACAAGTTCAGCATCGTCGTCGACGTCGAGGGCGCGGGCAACGTCCAGCCGAGCGGAGGCCAGTGGAGGAAGATAACCATCGCGGCCGACCTGGCGCTGATGGACCTGGTTGCCCGGCGCGAGCGGGCGGCCATCGACCTGCTGATCATGGACGAGGCGCTCGACGGCCTGGACGCTACCGGGCAGGCGCGCGTCGTGGACCTACTGACTCACCTGCGGGCGAAGCGGCACTCGATCGTGGTGATCTCGCACGCGCCTGCGATGAGCGACGTCTTCGAGCGGACCTTCCGGGCGGTGAAGGAAGGCGGCGTCTCGATTCTGGAGGCGGCATGAGCGGTGAGCGTAAACGGGGCGTCGTGATTATCGACGGCCAGGCGGTCACGGTGATCTCGGAGCCGAAGGCGCACTTCGTGGACATGATCGTTTTCAGGGAGCGGAAGGGCGGTAAGGTGGTTGGGACGGTCGACGCGGTCTTCGACTTCGAGAATCTGCCCCCGGAGTTTCATGCGCAGGCGCTTTCGATCATACAGGGGATGGGTTGGGACATTGAGGTTTCGCCCCGTGGGTGACGCGGGGCGCGATAGGGTCCGGCTTCTGATGTGCGACGGGGAATGGCATGGCGGCCAGGAGGTCTGCGGGGCGGCGGGCACCCCGGAGCGGCCTGCTCCGGAGGGCCTGCGCCGCCTTCGGGAGCTACGGGATGAAGGGTTCAACATCGTCAAGCGGCGCGTTCCGGGGACGAGCGACTTCGAGTATCGAATGACCGATCCCCCACGACCGCGAGACAACTGCCAGGGCGACCTGGGATTGTAAGGGAGGGCAAGATGCCGAAGGTAGGACTTACAGCTATCGTGGCGGTCGTCGACCGCTCTGGATCGATGGCGGCGATCAGGGACGACGCGATCGAGGGGTTCAACCGATTCGTCCACGGGCAGCGGGTAGCGCCCGGGGAGGCGACGCTGAGTTTGATTCTCTTCGATCACGAATACCAGGAGCCGTACCGGACCGAGAAGATCCTCGCGGTCCCGTTCCTGGACCAGAGCACCTACGCGCCGCGAGGACAGACGGCGCTCTACGATGCGATTGGGCGCGCGATCACGACGCTCGACGAGGATATCGAGAAGCTGCCCGACGCGGAGCAGCCCGAGAAGGTCGTGGTCGTGATCCTGACCGACGGCCAGGAGAACGCGAGCCGGGAGTACAAACGCGATCAGGTTCAGGCGATGATTGATCAGCGGCGCGAGGTCCGGGGCTGGCAGTTCGTCTTCCTGGCGGCAGACCAGAACGCGCTCCAGGATGCACGGCAGAACCTCGGATTTGTGGCGGCGCAGTCGGCTGGCTACTCGGGGACCGGGATGGGGACGCGGGCGGCCTTCGCGGCGGCATCGGATTCGATCGTCGCCTACCGGGCGGGGGGCGACTCGGTTACGGTCGGCGATGGGAGCGGGGATCCGATTGGAGACGGGACGTCCGACCCCGCGCTCGCGCAGGGCGTCGAGGTCCCCGGGATCCCGAGGGAGACACGCTTCGGGAACCTTGGCGGCAAGGCCGACGATGAAGTGATCGCCGACGAGGAGAACGTCGACAGCGGTCCATAAGAAGGGAGGAGTGAAATGTACGAGGGCGGGCAGGACGGCGCGTGCCGAGCACGCACGGTCTGGACGGAGTTCGAAGAGACCGACAAGGTAGTCTCTGCTCTGGAGGAGCGGGCGCGGTCGATTCGCGCGTCGGCATTCGGTGACCGCGACGAACCGAAGACGGTCGAGAAGGCGATGAATCCCGAGAAGGATCCTCCGCCGAGCGATCACATTGGGGCGGTGATGAACCGGCTCGCCGAGTTACGCGCGCGGGTCCACAGGATCGATCGGAGCCTTGAGGACGCAGATTCGGTGCTACGAGGGCTGCGGCCATAATGCCTCGCTTCCACGGCTACGACCTGAGCACGAATCACGGGGCCGTCGTCGAGCTAGGCGACGATGGCAAGCCTGCCTGGTACGGTTACGTCACGGACGTCCAGAAGGCGGTGCGCAAGGGCGCGCTCGGGTGCGGCCACCACCTCCCGGTTGCGAAGATGAAGAAGGCGAGCGGTAGGGACCCCGACTACCTTCACGTCGCGCGGCTGCAGTTTTGGGGGCAGCTACTCGATCACTGGTTCCAGATACGACGGCCGGACTTCGTGGCGATCGAGGAGTTCGCCTTCGGCTCCCGGACGCGGGGGCAGCACGACATCGCGGCGATCAGCGGGATCGCGCGCTACCTGGCGCTCACCTCCGGCTCGAAGCTGCGACTGCACAATCCGATGGACGTCAAGTTGTTCTCTGCGCACGAAGGGGATCCCGAGCCTGAGCAGATGATCGGGGCCGTCGTGGAGCGCTGGTGGCCAGGGCTGGACGAGGTGGTCGCGGTCGTCAAGGGGCTCACGCAGGCGGGCGTCAACACCGTGCTCGGTGACCTCGCTGACGCTTGCTGCCTTGCGCGCATGGCGTGGACCGAAGACCTGCTCCGTAAGGGCGTGATCAAGATGAGGGACCTGGCGGAGGCGGAGATCCGTGCGTTCAACCGTGCGACGATGGCGCGGCCGGTGAGTGTGCTTGGGCGTGAGTGGTTGGTGGCCGATGATAGGTGGATGCCGCGGCAAACCTGATCCTACCCGAAGGGGCGGTCTCTACGATCACGAGGGCGCGCGGCTACTTTCCCTCGGAGGGACGCGACGTTGACGACGTTACGGTTTTCCAGTTCGACTTTGATGCGGAGGGGAAAGTGAGAGTGAACCCTACCTCGGCACGGGGCTCGATGAAGTGGGCGGGCGCGACGGTGGACCTGATGCGCTACTGGACGACCTGCAAGCGGTGCCGCCTTGCGAAGGGGCGCACGAATGTTGTTTATGGTAAGGGCGGCCTTCCCGCCGAGGTCGTGCTTGTTGGTGAGGCTCCCGGGGCGCAGGAGGATCGGAAGGGGCTCCCGTTCGTCGGGCCTGCGGGCGAGCTACTGATGCGGGAGCTAAAGGTACAGTGGAACGACGTGGTTGCGCACTACATCACGAACGTCCTCGGCTGCAAGCCTCCCGGCAACCGGATCCCGATGCCGGATGAGGTGGAGGCGTGCGCGCCGCGCCTTCGGGAAATCGTGCAGGCTGCGCGTCCGAAGGCTATCCTTGCTCTTGGGGGCGCGGCTCTGACGGTGCTGACGGGAGAGGTCGGCATCACGCGCTGGCGGGGGCAATGGCTCCCGGGCGTGGGGAATTGGCTTCCGCCCGACTGCGATACTGGAGACGAGGCGGATTCGATCCCGGTGCTGGCGACGTATCATCCCGCAGCGCTCTTGCCCGGGCGCATCCGTAACGCGGGCGAATTGGAGTCATTCCGAACCGACCTGCGTGCGGTCCTCCGGGCGGTGAAAGGAGAGACAAGATGAACGAGTTACTTAGACATCAGAGATGGCTCCGTCGGTACGTGGGGTCTCTTGTTGCGGTGGGGATTGCGGCGTTGGTGTTCGTGGGCGTCCTCGCGGTCCAGGTTCACATCGCCACGGCCGATTCGGGCGTCGTCCGCGCGCAGCGATTCGAGCTAGTCGATGCGGGCGGTTCGTTGCGGGGGCTTTGGACTGTCTCTGACGGAGGCGTGTCCTACATCGAGCTTTACGCCATGACGGGAGAACAGGCGGTCCGGATCAGGGTTGGCACGAACGGATCTCCGTCGGTTCAGTTGCGTGATCGCAATTGCGACACGCCGACGAAGCGGGTGCAGCAGCCATGTTGCAATTTCCGGGTCTACGACTGCGGAGGGGATTTGACATGGGAAGCACCGAGAAAAAACTAGAGAGACCCTATTGCGTGGGCGACGAGTTGACCCTCTTCCGGCAGCTACGGGAGCAGGGCCGATTGAGTATCTTCAAGATCGCGCGCTGCCTTTCGTGCGGGTGCGATATCCCGCGTTCGAAGATGTGGTGTAGCGAGGAATGCGCAAACAAGGTCAAGCGGAACAAGGGGGGCGAGGCCGATGCCGAACAAGGTAACGATTCAGTGGCAGATTGATTTGGGGATGCTGATCGGGCAGAAGATCGTGCTTCTGACGCACGACGGGTTCATCCGCAAGGACGACCGCCTGACGGGCGTCGAGTTCAAACCGATCGAGATTCAGGGCGTGACGGCTGACCTGCCGTACCAGGCGGTGCTCAACAATTCCGAGCGCTTTCTCTTCACGGCGATCAAGGGGCTTCGACTCAAGGAAGCCGACGACTGATGGCGATTCGGGCCGCCTACAAGGAGAAGGGGATCAAGGTCTACGAGGCGCGTTGGGAGGACGTTCTCCCGGGGCTGCGCGGGGGGACCGTGGACCTGGTGATCGCGGATCCGCCTTACAAGATCAGCAAGCGGCGCTCTCGTTTCGTCCAGTGCGGATATGAGCGCGATCACGACTTCGGGGAATGGGACCACGAACCCTTCGACCTCTCCGGGCTCTTCGTCCAGATCAAACGGCTCCTGAAGCCTGGCGGGCTCTGGTGGTGCTTCTATGATATTTGGCGGCTTGACATCGTCCGCCAGGCGGCGCGTGACGCGGGGCTCCACCCTTGGGTGCCGTTCTTCTGGCACAAGACCAATCCATCTCCCGCCTTCGGGTTCCGGCATCCATTGAACGCGGCCGAGGGGGGCGTCTTCGGTGCCTGGGACGGCAACGACAAAGCCTATCGCTTCGCGCCGGGCGGGTACATCCACAACGTGCTCGTCGGCGCGGCCTGTAGTGAGAAGAAGCTCAACGGGCGGGCGCGCAAGCCCGTCTGGCTCGTCAGGAAGATGATCGAAACCTCCAGCGGCGAGAACGATAAGGTCCTGGATCCCTGCTTTGGGACGGGGCCGGTCTTGAAGGCGGCGCGGGATTTGGGGCGGCGCGTGGTTGGTGTCGAGCGAGACCCCGGGAAGGTACAGGTCGCGATCCGTAGGCTGGAGGAAGGTAACGAGGACGAGGACGAACAAGACACGCAGGACGAGCAGGGCGCATTGGAAATCTAGCCAGGGAGGGCGTTATGAAACGGCTGCTGATCGGTCTTCTGGTCTTTCTCGGTTTCCTACTCCTTCAGGGGCTCGCGGGATGGATTGCTCCGGTCGATGCGACGAAGGGGAAGCGTGGCTTCCCCGGCTCGCTCGTCTACACGCACTCGATCGGGCACTGGTCGGAGGCGGCGCGCGATACGATCGCCTGGCACGACGTCGTGGTGACCTTCGACCGTCCCGAGATGTACAGGGAGCTTCGGGATCGCCGGTCGCGGATAGGGGGCGAGCGCGATCTGAGGTTCATCTATGCCTGGCAGCCTCAATGGGCGGTCTACGACGAATCGGACTGGTGGCACGCCGACACGACCTGGAGCCCGCTACGGCTGATCGGATTCTACGCGCAGCAGAATGACTGGTGGCTCTACAACACCAGGGGCGAACGGATCCGTGACTACGGCGGCTCCGACTTCTGGACGTTCCTAAACTGGACGCGGCACTGCCCGGTCGGCACCTACGGGACGTCGAAGGGCCTGCGGGCTTCGGAATGGATCGCGGAGGTCGTCCTGCCGTGGTTGCTGCTTCATCGCTTCGGCGAACCCGGGATCGGGGAGCCGTGGTCGTGGGACAACTATGAGGGCGCGGCACAGAACGCGCTCATCCTGGAGGTCTTCAGCGACTGCCTCGGTACGGTCTCGCGGGAGGTACTTTGCGACGCGGATCCAAACCGTGACGGGATCGCGGAGGGCACCTGTCGTAGCTGCTCCGAAGATGGAAACCAGCCTTACGACCTGTTGACGCGCATGGAGAATTTCTCGTTCTGGAGGGACTTCGGTCCGTTCGTTAATGAGCATCCCGAGATGGTGGTGCTCGTCAACGACGGCTCCAACTATGGCGATCCGATGTGGCGGTTCCAGCTTAGCGGGATGAAGATGGAAAACTTCATGGCCTCCTCGCGTCACATGGACTGGTGGGACTGGTTCTACGGCTCGAACGGGATCGGATACTATTTCCAGGAGCAAGCCTTCGGGCGTCCCGGGTTGCCGGACCGGCTCCAGGGATGGGACGTTGCGTGGATCACTGCCTACCACGATCCGCGCTACCCGAACAGCACACCTCGTCGGGTACGGCTCGCAACGGGCACGGCGCTCTTAGGCGGGCAGGGCATGGCGCAGGTTACGCATCAGGGGCAAGGCGGGACGGGGCGGTTGTTCTATTGGCCACGCGTGTGGGACATGGATCTTGGGCAACCGAGCGGAGAGTTCCAGAAAGAGCTGCACGGACAGGATACGCTCTACACGCGTGGCTACCGATACGGTCTGGTCGAAGTCAACCCCAACGCGCAGCCCCGTAACGGGATCGGGTCGCTGGACGCGCGGTTCACTTACTGGTGCGACGGGCAGCACTTCACAGTTCGATCGTGGTGGCGGTTCGTCTGGCCTCAGTGGTATGGCCTGCGCAACCTCCCCGACGTCGAGACGGTCTACCACCTCCGGGCCTCGCCCGATTCGATCACGGCGGAGACGTGGGACGCGGCGCGGCAGGTGATGCGGCCGGTTACGATCGGCGGGGCGGCGACGGTCGAGGAGGCGACGGAGCGTGTTTGGAAAGACCTGCGGCGTGGCGGCCTGATCGTCGTGGGTGAAGGGACAACCTACCTCGGCCTGCGGGCGCAGGTGCTCGGGCGCTGGAGCCCGGTGATCGAAACGGTGAAGGTAGAGGCGGGGCGTCCTTGGTGATGGACGAGTTTTTCGTAGAATGGGCGCGCGCGGTCGAGCAGTTACTCGCTCTCTGTTTGGGGGCGGCGCTGCTGAGTTTGGGGGTCGGGCTGTTGCGCGTCTACCTGCGAGGAAGGAAGCGGTGAGCGCTCGCTCGACTGCGAAGATCGGGTAGACGGCGGAGTGGTTGCTGCGGGCGCTCACGCGGCAGGATATACTGACGGCGGAGGTGTGTCATGCCTGATATCACAGGAGCGGGCGGTATCGCGTCCACGGCGGCGCTCGGCAGCCCGCAGCTAGACCTGAACGTCTCCCCATCCGGGATCGTGTCGGGTCTTGCCTTTGGAACGGTGCAGCTAGACCTCAACATCGAAGTCACCGCAATCTCTACGACGATCTCTTTCGGCTCCCCTATCGTTTCGGCGACGAAGCGCTGGCCGACCATCGCGCGCACGACGACGGGCAACCATGCTCCGCTGACCACGATCATCCTCAAGTCGGCGACGCCTACGATCACCTGCAAGGCGCATGGTAGCTCCGCCGACGTCCAGTCGATCAGTCTCAACGCGGGCGCTCCCGGGGCGAGCGGGAACGACCATCCTGCCGAGGCGAGCGCGACGCACTGGGCGCGCTGCCCGACCTGCGACCGTTTGATCATCGTGGTTCCGGGTACGAGCTATGCTCCAATCTCGCACCGGATGGACTTGAGCACGGGATGCCTCGCCGACTCCTACCTCGACGAGACCGACCCGACGACGGTCAAGGCGGGCCTGAGTTCGTTCTATTTCTCGGGCGCGGGCAGTTCGGGAGACTTCCCGATGTTCCGGATCGGACCGCTGCCCCGGTTTCCTGCCGGGGCGTCGGTTATCAGGGCGCAGCTTCGCGCCTACTGTACCGACGCGGGCGCGGGCGGGATGAGCTATGACTCTTATGTGATCAAGCGGGACGATTCGGTGATCACTGAGGCGACCTGGAACAACTACAAAAGCGGCTCGGCGTGGACTTCGAGCGGCGCGCAGGGCGACGACACCGATCGGGATACGGGTAAGAAGTTCGCAACGGCACGGGCGCTCGCGGGGGGGACGGGATACCTCGTACTCGCGGACGAAGCGGGCTTCCGGACCGAGCTTCTCAACCGTTGGGACGAAGCCTGGTTCTTTTGCCTGTACGGGCTCAGCAGCGCGATCAAGACCTTCGATTCGATGGAGGCGGGGTCGAACAAGCCCGAGCTTCGGATCTGGTACGAAGCCCCGATGCGTATCGCAGGGCCTGCGGCAAAGAAGCCGTTTGTGGTCTAGGAGGCGAGATGGAGCACGAGGAGTTCAATCCGACGGAAGTGAAGCGGGCGATCAACGAATTGGTCTAGACGTGGGGGCCTCCACAGATGCCCCTCGCGCAGGCTGAGAAGCTGGCGGTGCTCGTCTACGAGCGGCTCTCGGCGGCGTGGGAGAAATACGGGGATCTCGCCTCGGCTCCCGAAGGTCCCGACGTGGATGGTGACTGTGTGTAAGTGGGGCACGCATGAGTTGGTCCGTGTGCGGATCCCCGCCGACCTGAGCTGCTCGGGACGCGCGAAGTGGAAACGGATGCGGATCGATGCGTGCATTGCCCCGATCGTCCGGGCGCTCCAGGAGAGTGGCGTCAACATGAGGGGCTCCTGCTGTGGCCACGGAAAGAAGTGGGGCGAGATTGAGTTGGAGGACGGGCGGTGGCTGATCATCGTCTCGGGAGGGCGTGGATGTGATGGAGCTTGAAGGGAAGGAGGATGTCGAGTTTGAGGCGGCCGCCGACTTCCTGGTCGATTATCTGATTTGCTGCATGGAGCATAAGATGGTGATCAGTGTGCTGCCCGGTGGGGAGGGGCTGTCGGTTGCTGAGTATGACACCGACAGGTTTGGTGATTGGGCGCTGTATATCGAGAAGATCCTGCGAGTGATGTTGGTTGATCGTAACGGCGACGAAGACGAGGACAGATTGATGCTCGCGGCGTCCCGCAAGATTGTTGGGGAAGCGCTGGACGGAATGATGGTGGATTCGGAAGAGGAAGAGTGATGGCGGGCGAGCTTCACATGATCGAGCGGTTACGGCGGCGGGACCAGTGCGGGGCCTGCGCGGTTCCCGGGTGCGGGGAGGTGGCGCGCTACCGGGCGTCCTGGAGCTACCCTCCAAAGGTCCTCATGCGGCGCGGTTGGGTCTACGTTCGGCGGCAGGCGACCTCGGGGCGGTGTACGCGGCACGCGCGGGCCTTCGCGCGGCGCTACGACCTCCCCTGGCCACCATAGCGCGGCTCGGGGTCAGGGCCGCCACACGGCGCGTCTCCCGGTCGCGGGTCCCGGGGCGCGCCTCATTCCAGGGACCAGGGCCTTCCGGCCGGTGACGCGGGCCGGAGGGCCGAATTGCGTTTGAGGGCCTCTACGGGCCTCTCTCCCGGGTTCCGGGGCGCTGATACCTAGATCGACCCCCGGGGCCGGGACGCGGGGCCGGTGTAAGCGTGGCGGCCGATTCCGGGCCGTCCCCCTCCCTGATTCGGGCCTGCGCGGGTACGCGGGCGCGCGGGGCGCGCCGGGTGACCTCATCGGGGCGAGCAACAAGCCGGGGCGGCCGGGGTGATCGCACGGGCGGCGCGCTCATCGGGACAAAGCAACCCCGGGTCCAAACGGCAAAAAAAAGACCCCCGGGGAGTAGGCAGGAAGGGCGACAAAGGGAAAGGGCGCGGCTACCAGGTAGAGGGCTCCCCCTCGGCAAAGGCGTGCGCGGGTAACGCGCCCGGCTACCCTTTCAGAAGTGGAGAGCCGATAAACCCGCTAACTCCCTAAACGTCGGCGACAAGCAGGGCCGGTCCCAAACCCCGCACACCCCGGGTAACACACGGCGCGAACGGGCGCAAACCGAAAGGGCGCTCACCCTAGCGGGCGGGCGGATACGGGCGAGGGGCATACGCGCAACCACACGCAAACTGATCAGGTCCTACGGGCGGCGTCCCCCACAAAGGCGCGGGTCAGCGTGAACACCCCGGGCGCTCGGTCACGGCAAACTCCCCCGGGTGAACGGCGGCCACTACAGCCGCGAACCCCGGGCGGCGAACCTACGCGGGACGGCCCAAACGCGGGCGCGTGGCCTGGCAAGGGCGAGTGATCACCCTGAGCCCCTGCGGAAGGCGCGCTCCCCGCGTGCCTCCCCCTGCTCCCCCTCCGGTCCCCTCCGGTGCGGTCCCGGGCCGCCCGCGCCGACGGCCCGAATCCGCCTAACTGCCGCACACACCGCCACTTAGCCTGATCTGCCCCGGGTGCTGTCCCGGGCCTGATCACCTGCTGATCACGCGCTCAGCAGCGGCCACGCAGCAGGCGCACACCAGCACAGCACAGACAGTGCAGCAGACACAGTGCGGCGGACGCTAAGTGCGGCAAAGCGCGCAACTTAGCCACAGAAGCAAACAGAAGCAGGGCGGCCACGGCGGCCAGCCCGGGCGCGGGTCCCGGGGTCAGCCGGGGGCCGGTGATGTTCTCCGATGTTCTCCCGATGTCCTCCAGGGGGTCAGCCCCTCCCCCGGGGGTGTCACCTCCCCCGGGCGGGGTCCTGATCAGCCCCCGGGGCGAGGCCGGGCGCGCCGGGTAGCCTCCCCCTCCCCCCGGGGCGGAGGGTGATCAGGCGGTGAGGCGAGGCCGGGCGGGGGTCCCCGGGGTCAGCCGGGCCGGGGCGGGCCTGATCCGGCTAGAATCCAGCCGATCCCCACACGGCGGGCGTGCCGGGGCCGTACCGAACACCCCGGGCGGTAGGGCCGGGTCAGCGGCCGGGGGCGGACACGGGCGGCGGTAGGGCTTCGTCGGGGGCAAAGTGCCCCTCCCCC